>Ga0213827_1000041_pt1 | contig 205041 bp, 179 predicted proteins | sample MC6MC0898MG_FD_180669 | JGI IMG/M metagenome (GOLD analysis project Ga0213827, IMG submission 180669) | Enriched soil aggregate microbial communities from Iowa State University, Ames, United States - MC6-MC0898-MG | ecosystem: Environmental > Terrestrial > Soil > Unclassified | place: USA... | reverse complement strand
TCCAGCGTGCACATCTCGGCGCCCGCGTCCAGGCCCTTCAGACGCTCCTCCCACAGAATCTCCCACGTGCCGGGCGAGGTCTCGGCGACCATGTCGCCATGCACGCCGCCGCCCGTGGAGTTGTTCAGCACGATGTCGCAGCGCTCGCGAATCAGCTGGTTCATTTTCCGGTAGACCGCGGCGTCGCACGTCGCCAGATCATCCGCACGCCGCGCATGCAGCGCCACCACGCTGGCGCCCGCGTTGTAGCAGCGGTAGACATCTTCCGCAATTTCCGCCGGCTGCGTCGGCAGGTGCGGATTCTGGCTTTTCAGCGCCATGCCCCCGGTCGGGGCGATGGTCACGATGACTTTGCGTTTTGCCATGCTGTTCTCCTAGGATTTCCACAGCGCGCAGCGGCTTTCGGACTGCTTCGTGAAGGCCTCGTTGCCGTCGATGGCCTGCACCACCGTGAAGTAGTCCCACGGCTCCTTTGACTGGTCCGGGCTCTTGACCTGCAGCAGATACATGTCATGCACGACGCGGCCATCGGGGCGCACCACGCCGTCCTTGATGTACATGTCGTTCAGCTTGTTTTCGCGCAAGTAAGCCAGAACCTTGTCCGCGTCGTCCGTCCCGGTTGCCTTGACCGCGCGCAGGTACTGCAACGCGGCCGAATAGTCGGCCGCCTGTAGCGAGGACGGCATGGACTGGCGGCGATCGAAGAACTTGCGGCTCCAGGCGCGCGTCTCGTCCGACGCATTCCAGTACCAGCTGTCGGTCAGGTACATGCCCTGCGCGGCCGGCAGGCCCATGGCGTGGATGTCGTTGATGAACATGATCATGCCCGCCAGCTTCATCGTCTTGGTGATGCCGAACTCGTTGGCGGCCTTGATCGAATTGGTCGCGTCCGCACCGGCATTGGCCAGCGCCAGGATCTCGGCCTTGCTGCCTTGCGCCTGCAACAGGAACGACGAGAAATCGCTGGCGGCCAGCGGATGCTTCACGCTGCCAACGACCTTGCCGCCGCCGGACTCGACAACCTTGGTGGTGTCGGCCTGCAGCGCGTGCCCGAAAGCGTAGTCTGCCGTCAGGAAGTACCAGCTCTTGCCGCCCGCCTTGACCACCGCCGCGCCCGTGCCGCGCGCCTGCGCCACGGTGTCGTAGGCGTAATTCAGCGTGTAGGGCGTGCACTGCTCGTTGGTCAGCGCGGGCGCCCCGGCGCCCACCACGATGATCGGCTTCTTCTTGTCCGCGGCCACCTTCGACATGGCCAGCGCCGTGCTGGAATTGGTGCCGCCAATCAGCATGTCCAGGCCGCGCTGGTCAAACCATTCGCGCGCCTTGGCCGACGCCACGTCGGCTTTGTTCTGGTGGTCCGCGGTCAATAGCTCGATCTTCTTGCCGTTGATCTGGCCGCCCATTTCCTCGATCGCCATCTTGATGGCTTCCGCGCCGCCGGGACCATCCGGCCCGGCGTAAACGCCGGACATGTCGGTGATGAATCCGATGCGGATCACGTCGTCCGACACTTGCGCCTGCGCGGCCGTGGCGGGCAGCAGCGTGGCGGAAATGGCGCCGGCAATGGCGGTGGCGGACAGCAGGCGTGGCATTGACAACATACCGGTCTCCTCTTATGGTTTTTGGCCCGTGGGCGTCAATCATTCTGCGGTCCGGCTGCCCTTGGGGACAGTCATCACGTTGACAAAGACGCCTAGGGTTTACCTGGGCCGAATTCCACCTCCAGACAGGGAACGAACATGCGCGAACCGCAAGTCCTGGCGGGCGACGACGCGTCCAACGCGAATCGCCGGCCGGCGCGCAGCGCCGTGGACAAGATGCTCGACGTGGTGCCCTGGTACAAGGGTCTGCCCGAACTCGAGCGCGATGTGGTGCGTGCCGAACTGCGAACGGTGTCGCTGGCGACAGGCGAATACCTGTTTCGCGCGGGTTCCCGCTCGCCCGGCTGGTATGGCGTGGTGGAGGGCCTGGTGAAGTGGTCGTCGCCCGGCACCGATGGCCGCACGTTGTCGCTGGCCGGATTCAGCACTGGAAGCTGGTTCGGCGAGGCCACCATGATCCGCCGCGAGCGCTTCGAATACGAAGTCGTCGCCCTGCGCCCCAGCCGCATCGTGATCCTGCCGCGCGACGCCTGCGAGCGCCTCTGGAACAACAACATCGAATTCACCAAGGCGCTGATGACGCACCTGGCGCAGCGGGTGAACTGGCTGATGGGCTGCTACACCGGCAACGTACTGCTCGACGTCGACACCACCGTGGCGCGCGCCGTCGCGGCGCAACTGGACGCCGAGGTCCATTCCGGCACAAAGGGTCGGCTGCGGATCTCGCAGGAAGAGATCGCCGGCCTGTGCGGCGTCTCGCGCCAGCGCTGCAACACCGCACTGACCCGGCTGGCGCGCGAAGGCGTACTGCAAACGCACTACGGCGGACTGACGGTGCTGGACAAGGAAGCGCTCTACCGATGCGCGAGGATCAATAGGGCCGACGAAGACGTGCCCGACACCGCCCGTTAACCGCCGCGCGCGTTCAAACCCCCAGCCGATCCAGCACCGACCAGCCGGCCCGCGCCTCGATGGCTTCCCCAGCCGCGAGGCACAGGTCTTCGCGGAACCGTCCCGCCACCAACTGCACCCCGACCGGCACGCCGCCAGCCAGGCCCACGGGCACCGACAGCCCCGGCAGTCCCAGGATCGCCGTCGAAATCAACGGGCTCTGCGCCCGCAGGATGTCCGCCATCACGTCCGTGCCCTGCTGATCCCGATCCACCGGGAAAGGCAGCGCAAACGACACAGGCATCAACAGGATCGGATAGCGCTCAAAGAAGCGGCCCCATTCGCGCAGGATCGTCGTGCGCATCGCCATTGCCTGAATAAAGCCGTCCTTGTCCCTGCGGGGCGTGTGCGCCAGCATGCTCTGGTACGCGTTCTGGATGGCACGGTCGCCGGCGCGTTCGATCTCGCGCTGCATGGAACCGGCGGCTTCGTTCATCAACACGTCCAGCCACAGCGCGGCCGCGGCATCGAACTGCGGCGGCTCGGCAACCTCGACGAAATAACCGGCGTCCTGCAGCCAGCCGGCGGCGCGTTGCAGCGCGTCGGCCACTGCGGCGTCGGCCTGGTGCTGCGCCGTGCCCGTAAACAGCGCGACGCGCCGGGTGCCATTCAACTCAGGAAACGCCAGCGGCGCCGGCACCCACCAGGGATCGCGCGCATCGCCGCCCGACATCGCCGCCAATCCCAGCCGCAGATCGGCGACAGTACGCGCCAGCGGGCCTTGCGTGGCCGCCATCTGCGAGGCCACCGGGCGCTCCGATCGCTGCGTGGCGTTGTAGCCCGGCACCCGGCCCTGCGAGGGCCGCAGCCCCGCCACACCGCACGCATACGCGGGATAGCGGATCGAGCCGCCCTGGTCGCTGCCATGGGCAAGCGGGCCGACGCCCAGCGCCGCCGCCACCGCCGCCCCGCCGCTGGAGCCGCCCGGCGTGCGCGCCACATCGAACGGATTGACGGTGCGGCCATGCAGATCGTTGTCGCTGAACCAGCGCCAGGAAAACGCCGGGACGTTCGTGCGTCCGATGACGATCGCGCCCGCGCGGAGCCAGTTGTCGACCGCCGGATTGTTCTCCTGCGCGATGAGGTCCCGGTAGGCCGTCACGCCGTTGGTCGTGGCCGTGCCCGCCAGATCCGCGTTGGCCTTGATCGTGACCGGTACGCCATGCAGCGCGCCCAATTCCTGCTTGCCGCGCACCGCCGCATCGGCCGCATCCGCGGCGCGCAGCGCCTGCTCGGCATAGGTCTCTGTCAGCGGGTTGAAGGCGGCATTGATCGCCTGGCCTCGGTCCAGGCAGCTTTGCACGGCCTCGCGGCTGGATACTTCGCCGTTGCGGATGGCGCGGGCCAGATCGAGCGCGTTCCAGCGCCAGAGTGCGTTCGTCATGATGTCTCCCTATTTCTTGAAACCGGGCCTTCGTCGCCGGTCCGGCAACGGTCCGTTCAGTCTGCCGACGCGCCGGATTGCTTCACCATCGCGGCCCAGCGCGGAATCTCGGCAGCGATCAGGCTGGCAAACTGCTCGGGCGTCGACGGCGTGGCGTCGACGGAGAGGGTCTCGTTCTGTTTCTGCACCGCAGGGTCCAGCAACGCCTTGGCGACGGCGGCATTCAATTTTTCGATCACCGGCTTGGGCACGCCCGCCGGCGTCACGATGCCGCCCCACGACACCACCTCGAAACCCTTCAGGCCCGACTCGTCCAGCGTCGGCACCTCCGGCAGCACCGGCACGCGCTTCAAGCTGGTGGCGCCCAGCACCTTGACCTGACCGGAGCGAATAAAAGGCAGAACGCCCGCGACGTTGTCGATCATCACGTCAAGCTGCCCGCCGGCCAGATCCACCACGGCCTGCTGGCCGCTCTTGTACGGCACGTGCAGCATGGTGGTGCCGGTCTCGCTCTTGAGCATTTCGCCCGCCAGGTGCGCGCTGGAGCCGACCCCCAGCGATCCCACGCTGACCTTGCCGGGATTCTTTTTCGCATACGCGGCCAGCTCCTGCACGTTGTTGGCCGGCAGGCCGTTGCGCGCGATCAGCACCAGCGCGTTGCTGATCGCCAGGCTGACGGGCGCCAGGCTGCGCTGCGGGTCGTAGGGCAGCTTGGCGTACATGCTCTTGTTGATCGCCAGCGTGACGATGTTGCCGAAGCCGATGGTGTAGCCATCGGGCGGCGCCGACGCCAGGGCCTGCGTGCCGACGATGCCGCCCGCCCCGCCCCGGTTTTCCACGATGACCGGCTGCCCCAGTTCGCGGCCCAGCGCGTCGGCAATCGGGCGCAGCACCACGTCGGGACCGGAGCCCGCGGCGTACGGGACGATGAGCTTGATCGGCCGTTCCGGCCAGTCGGCGCGGGCGGCGCCGGCAGCGGTGGCGGCCAGCAGGACAAGAAACAAGGAAACGGCACGGCGGGCAAAGATCGGCATGGCATTCTCCTGAAGCGCTTTTTCGGGCCAGGCCTCTCGGTCTTGCCGGGCCTGATCGACGATCAGCTTAGGGATCGTCCGCGCTGCATGTAAGGCTATATTTTTGTTAAGGTGACCACCCCAGGTTGTCAGCCGAAAAACCGTCATGAAAGACCATCAACTGCGGGCGTGGCTGAAAGTGGCCGAACTGCGCAGCATCCGCGCCGCCGCGCGCAGCCTGCACCTGAGCCAGGCCGCCGTGACCAAGGCCATCAAGGAACTCGAAACCGAACTGGACGCGCCGCTCCTGACGCGCAGCCCCAAGGGCATCGCCGTCACCGAATGCGGCGAGCATCTGACGGTGCGGGCGCGCCTGGCGCAGGCGCAGCTCGCACTGGCGCGCCAGGACATCCGCCAATTGCTCAGCGGCGCGCAGGCCCGGGTAGCGGTGGGCGTGACGCCCATGGTCATGCTCAGCGTGCTGCCCGACGTGCTGGCCGAATTCCGGGCCAGCATGCCGGCCGCGAACGTCAAGGTGTCGGAAGGCCTGCTGGCCTCGGTGCAGCCGGCGCTGCGCAACGGCGCGCTGGACTTTGCGCTGGCCTCGCGCATGAACGACGGCGCCGGCGGTCAGGAATTCGAATTCGAGGAACTGCGCCCGCTGGAATTCATGGTCGCCTGCCGCAAGGGCCATCCGCTGGCGCGCGCGCGGCGCTGGGACGATATCCGCGGCTGCGAATGGCTGCTCAACGTCTCGGGCGGCAGCCATACCGAGGCCTTCCTGCGCGGTCTGCGCGCGCACGGCCTGCCCGAGCCCGCCCGCGTCATCGAGTGCGACACCTTTGGCGTCATGTGGAGCCTCATGACCCGCAGCGACGCGCTCATCATCTGCCCGTCCGGCATGCTCAACATCAAGCCCTACGGCGACGAGGCCCGGCGCGTCCGCGCGGACGTGCCGATGCCGGTCGCCAGCATCGGCATCATGACCCTGCAGGGCACCCCGCTATCGCTGGCGGCCGCCACCATGGCAGACCTGTTCCGGCGGCGCGTGGCGGCGATGCCGTAAAGCCAGAGGAAGGCGTCGAGCAGACACACCGCATGCGCGGCGTAGACCCAAAATCAAGGGCCGGATTGTCTCCCGATTTTTTGTATGCAAAAATATACAAAAAACGCGCCGAGACAATCTTGCCCATTCCAAAAAGCAATTCGCAGGCCTTTGCCGCCTACAACGAGATCAAGCGACGCATCCTGGTGGGCATGTTCACGCCCAGCCATCGACTGCGCGAAGTGGAAGTCGCCGACCAGCTCGAAATGGGCCGCACCCCCGTGCGCGAGGCGCTCAAGCGCATCCAGGACGAAGGCCTCATCACGCATGAGCCCGGCCGCGGACTGGTCGTCACCACGATGGACCAGCAAGAGGTCGGCGAGCTCTACTCCATGCGCGAAGTGCTGGAGGGCGCCGCCGCCGCCTTCGCCGCGCGCCACGCCACCGACGCCGAGATCGCCAACATGCAGGCCATCCTGGACGAAGGCGACAACGGCGACCCCGTCGCGCAGAACCTGCGCTTTCACCAGGCCATCTACAGCGCCGCGCACAACCGCTACCTGATCCGCTCGCTGCAGTCGCTGACCGAGACCACCTATCTGCTGGGACGCAGCACGCTCAGCTCGTCCGAGCGGGCCGGCCGCTCCAACCAGGAACACCAGGCCATCGCCGACGCCATCCGCGCCCGCGACGTCCAAGGCGCGCAAGACGCCGCCCAACACCATATTCACCAGGCCCTGCTGGAACGCCTAAAGATGCTGCGCCAGGGCTGAGCGCGGCCGTCGATCGGAGACAAGTCGATGAAGCAGTTCAACGTATCCCCGCAGCGTCTGCTGGCGGGGCTGGCCCTTCTATTGCCCGCGGTTTGCGCGCCGGTGGCCGCGTCCGCCGACACCTATCCCAGCCGGCCCATCACGCTGGTGGTGCCTTTTGCGGCGGGCGGCGGCACCGACAGCATTGCGCGCGACATGGCGCGCACGCTGGCCGACAAGCTGGGCCAGTCCGTGGTCGTGGAGAACCGCGGCGGCGGTGGCGGCTCCATCGGCGCCGCGCTGGTCGCCAACGCGCGCCCCGACGGCTACACGCTGCTCTTTGCCACGTCGACCTTCGTGACCAACGCCGCCGCCGGCATCAGCACCACCTACGACGTGCGCAAGTCCTTCGCCCCCATTGCCATGCTGGGCCGGGGCCCGCTCTTCGTGGTGACGGCCAAGGACCTGAAGCTGACCTCCATCGCCGGACTGCGCGAACTGGCGGCCAAGCCGGACGCCGACCTGAACTTCTGCTCGGCGGGCAACGGCAGCATCAACCATCTGGCCGGCGAACTGTTCAAGCAAAAGACCCACGCCGCCATGACGCACGTGCCGTACAAGGGCAGCGGCCCGGCCACGGTCGATCTGCTGGCTGGTCGCGTCCAGGTGTTCTTCGCCACCGTGCCCACCATCCTGTCGCAGGTGCGGGACCAGCGCGTGGACCTGCTGGCCGTCACGGGCAAGACGCGTTCGCCGCTCTTCCCCAACACGCCCACCGTGGCCGAGGCGGGCGTGCCCGACTTCGACATCACGACGTGGTGGGGCGTCCTGGCGCCGGCCGGCACGCCGCCAGAGGTCGTCACCAAGCTGAACCAATCCATCAACGCGGCCGCCGCCGACGCGCTGGTGGCCGACCGCCTCAAACACGAAGGCGCAGAGGCCATCACCGGTTCGCCCGACGACTTCGGAAAGGCGCTGGCCGCCGAACTGGAGATGTGGCAAGGCGTGGTCAAGAAGTCCGGCATGGCGCTGGACTGAGCCACCGCGCGCACCGGCCGCACAGAGACAACAAGGAGACACCATGCAGCACAAACCCTATTCCTTCGATGCCGCGCGCCGCCGCCTTCTGCAAGGCGCGGCGGCCGGCACGGCATTGATGCTGGCCGGCGCGGCACACGCGGCGGATGCGTATCCGTCCAAGCCCGTGACGATGATCGTGCCCTACGCGCCCGGCGGCCAGGGTGATGTCTTCGCCCGCATCCTGGCCGAACGCCTGGGCACGGAATTCAAGCAGACCTTCATCGTTGAAAACCGCCCCGGCGCGTCGGGCGCGGTGGGATCGCGCATCGTGCTGCGTGCGCCGGCGGACGGCTACACGCTGCTGCTCGGCCAGACCGGCGAAATCGCCGTCAACCCTTACGCCATGAAATCGCTGGGCTACGACCCGCTGCGCGAGTTCGCGCCGGTGATTCTTGTGGGCGATTCACCGCTGGTGCTGGCCGTGCCGGAAAAGTCGCCTTATGCGGATCTGGCCGCGCTGATCGCCGCGGCCCGTGCCAAGCCGGACGCCTTGGCCTACGCATCCTCCGGCACCGCCACGCCCGGCCACCTGGCCGCCGCCGCGCTGGCGCTCGGCACGAAAACCCGCATGATCCACGCGCCCTACAAGGGCGCGGGCCAGGCCATGTCCGACCTGCTGGGCGGCCACGTCGACTTCTTCTTTTCCAGCGCATCGGCCGCCATGCCCCATATCAACAGCGGCCGCCTGAAGGCGCTGGCGGTATCCTCGCGGGAGCGCCTGGGCATCCTGCCCAGCGTTCCCACCATCAGCGAGGCCGCCGTGCCGGACTTCCAATTCAGCCTGTGGGGCGGTGTCTTCGCGCCCGCGCAGACGCCCCCGGCGGTGGTCGAGCAGCTCAACGCCAAGCTGAACGCCATTCTGGCCGAGCCCGCGATCAAGTCGCGGCTTGAAGGCGACGGCGCCGCCGTGCGCCCAAACACCTCGCAGGAATTCACGGCCTTCGTGCGCAGCGAAGCCGCCAAGTATCAGAACCTGGTGCAAGCCACCGGGGTCCAGGTCGAATAAGCCCGGCCCATCAACCCACAGGAAAACGCTCCCATGAAAATCGTTGTACTCCCCGGCGACGGCATCGGCCCCGAAACCATGGCGGTCGCCGTCGACGTGCTTGAAGCCGCGTCGCGGCGCTTCGGCCTGAATCTGCAGTTCGACCACGACATCGCGGGCCATGACAGCCTGAAAAAGCACGGCGCCACCGTCACGCCCGCCCTCCTTGAAAAGGTCAAGGCATCCGACGGCCTGATGCTCGGCCCCATGGCCACCTACGACTTCAAGGACGAGGCCCGCGGCGAGATCAATCCGTCGATGTACTTTCGCAAAAAGCTCGACCTGCACGCCAACATCCGTCCCGCTCGCACCTACCCCGGCATGCAGGCGCGCCTGGGCGAATTCGATCTGGTCGTGGTGCGCGAAAACACCGAAGGCTTCTACGCCGACCGCAACGTCGAGTCCGGCGGCAGCGAAATGCTGATCACGCCCGACGTCGTCGTATCGCTGCGCCGCATCACCCGCCAGTGCTGCGAGCGCATCGCGCGCACCGCGTTCGAGCTGGCCATGACGCGCAACAAGCACGTCACGATGGTCCACAAGGCCAACGTGCTGAAGCTGGGCGACGGCATGTTCCTGGAAATGTGCCGTCAGGTCGCCCAGGAGTTTCCGGACGTGCGCGTGGACGACGTGATCGTCGACGCCATGATGGCGCACGTGGTGCGCGCGCCCCAGCGCTACGACGTCGTCGTCACCACCAACATGTTCGGCGACATCCTGTCCGACCTGACCGCCGAACTGTCGGGCAGCCTTGGCCTGGGTGGCTCGCTGAACGCCGGCCGCGACTACGCCATGGGCCAGGCCGCGCACGGCTCGGCGCCCGACATCGCCGGCCAGAACATCGCCAACCCGATCTCGCTTATCCTGTCGGGCGCGATGCTGCTGAACTGGCACGGCCAGAAGACCGGCAACGCCGCGTTCGCGCAGGCCGCCGCCGCCATCGAGGCCACCATCGCCGACACCATCCTCGCGCAGGAATGCACGCGTGACGTGGGCGGCAAGTTGGGCACGCGCGAAGCCGGCGCAGCCTTCGTCGCCCGCCTGCAGGCGGGCTGATCATGACGGCGCCGCAGCTTCCCGCCGGCGCCTGCGACTGCCACGTGCATGTGGTGGCGCCGCAGGTCGACTATCCCATGCTGGCGGACCGGCATTACACGCCCGGTCCGGCGTCAGCGGATGCGCTGCGCGCGCACCTGCAACGGCTGAGCCTCGCCCACGCCGTCATCGTGCAGCCCAGCATCTATGGCAGCGACAACCGCCTGCTCGTCCACAGCCTGCTGGCCCTGGATGGCGCGGCGCGTGGCGTGGCGGTGGCGGATGACGATGTGGCCGACGCCGAACTCTCGCACCTGCACGATGCCGGAGTACGCGGCGTGCGCGTCAACCTGGAAAGCACGGGCGCCAGCGACGCCGCCGCCGTCAGCCGCGCCCTGTCGGCCTGGGCCGGCCGTCTAGCGGGGCAAGGCTGGCACATCCAGGTCTACGCCTCGCTGGACGCCATCGCCAGCGCCGCCCCTGCGCTGGCCCGGCTGCCGGTGCCGGTGGTGCTGGATCACTTTGCGATGATTCCGGCGCGGCTTGCGCAGGACGATGCGCGAATCCGGCAGGTGCTGGACCTGGTGGGCAGCGGAGCCGCCTACGTCAAGCTGTCGGCGTCCTACCGCATCAGCGCGGCCCCCGATGATGCCGGTGAAGCCGAACGCGTGACCGCGCTGGCACGCGCCTTCATTGGCCGCAATCCGGAACGTGCGCTGTGGGCCAGCGATTGGCCGCACACCAATCGCGAACCGGGCAAACAGCCCACCGAGGTCAGCGCCTATCGCGACGTTCCGGCCGTGCGCATGCTGCGGGAAATCGAAGCCTGGCTGCCGGACGCCGCGCTGCGGCGCCAGGTGCTGGCGGCCAATCCGGCGACGCTGTATGGTTTCTAGTCCTTAGCGCAGCGGAGACCGCCGCATGAATCTTTCGCTACGCCACATGAAGGCCTTCACGGCCCTGGCGGCATTGCGCAGTTTCACGCGCGCGGCCGAACACTGCTGCCTGACCCAGAGCGCATTCAGCGCTTTGATTTCCAACCTGGAAAGCGACCTTGGCGTAAAGCTGTTCTCGCGCAGCACGCGCAACGTCGAACTGACGGCCGAGGGCGAAGCCTTCCAGAACATCGTCGCCCACCTGCTGCCCGAGACCGAGCGCGCCCTGGCCGAAATGCGCGACCACGTCGAGCGGCGCAAGGGCCGCGTCGCGCTTGCCGCGCTGCCGTCGATATCGTCGGGCATCCTGCCAGGCCTCATCGCCCGCTTCAGCGCGGATTACCCGGGCATCAGCGTGCAGGTGCAGGACGTGGCCAGCACCGTGTGCATCGACATGGTCCGCAACCGCCAAGTGGATTTCGCGCTGTGCGCGGCCGTCTATCCCAGCACCGATCTCGACATCGAGGTGCTGGCGCGCGACACCTTCCATTTCATCTGCCCCGCCAGCCACCCGCTGGCCTCGCGGCGCCGCTTGTCGGTGCAGGACGTGTTGGACTATCCGATCATCGGATTCGAAAGCAACAGCAGCATCCGCCAGCATCTGGACGCCGCCATCTACCCCCGGCAGTGGCTGCGCTCGCATCAGGTCAACAGCCTGTCCACGGCCGCCGGCTTCATCGCAGCCGGCCTGGGCGTCACCATTGCGCCCACCTTGGCGCTCTTTCAGTTCCGGCTGGCCGGCTTGAAAGCCGTGCCGCTGACCCTGCCGATCAACGAGCGCGACATCTGCCTCGCGCGGCGCCGCGATGCCACCGATTCGCTGGCCGCGCAGGCATTCCTGGCGCTCCTGCGCGAACACCTGCAGCCCTCCGTGCAGGCGCTAGCCCACACGCTGGACTGACACGCATCCCGGCAAAAGCCCGCCTGCGGGCGCGAGGGCAGCAATGCCCCGCGCCCGCAGCCGCGCGGCCATTTCAAGCCCGCGCGCATTTATCGATTTCCTCGATTTTCTTATCCAAATTATCCATTCATCGACTGAGACGGCCTGTCTATCATGGGTTCCACAACAGCAGAACAATCCAAGGAGACAACCTCATGAAGCGCCTCGCCCGTGTCCTCGTTGGCGGCTGCCTGTCCGCCGCCCTTGCCGCTGCCGCCCCCCTCGCCTTCGCAGAGAACTATCCCGCCAAACCCGTGCGCCTGATGGTCGGCATGGCGCCCGGCGGCTCCAACGACACCGTGGCCCGCCTGGTCGCCGCCGAACTGTCCAAGACCTGGCCGCAGCCGATGATCGTCGAGAACAAACCGGGCGCGAACAGCACCATCGCCACCGGTGAGCTGAAGCGCTCGCCCGCCGACGGCTACACGCTGATGCTGGTGATCTCCTCGCACGTCACCAACACGCTGCTGTACCCCAACCTGACCTACACGCTCAAGGACTTCGCGCCGGTCTCGCTGATCGCCGACACGCCGTTCGTGCTGGTGGCCAATCCCAAGTTCGAGCCCAACACCACCAAGGACCTGATCACGCTGGCCAAGCAGAAGGAGCGCGGCATCGACTTCGGCACGCCCGGGCAGGGTTCCACGCAGCACATCTCGCTGGAGCTTCTGGACCAGATGGCCGGGATCCGCATGAACCACATCCCCTACAAGGGCGGCGCACCCGCGCAGACCGACGTAATCGGCGGGCTGATTCCGCTGATCTTCGCTACCCCCACGCAAAGCCTGCCGTTCATCAAGCAGAACAAGCTCAAGGCGCTGGCGGTGACCTCCAAGGAGCGCCTGCCCCAACTGCCCGACGTGCCGACGCTGGCCGAATCCGGCGTGCCGGGTTACGAGGCCAACGTGTGGTTCGGCATCATCGCGCCCGCCGGCACGCCGCCGCAGGTTGTCGACTACCTGCACAAAGAGATCTCGCGCGTGGTGCGCCAACCCGACATGCAAGCGCGCCTGGACGAAATGGGCCTGAAGCCGCTGGATGAATCGCCCGCGCAGTTCCAGCAATTGATCGACAGCGAAAAAGTTAAGTGGGCTGGCGTCATCAAGCAAAGCAACATCAAGTTCGACTGATCCCATTCAACCCGGAGCATCCCTGCATATGCCTACCATCGAATCCGTCTCTGTCTGCATTGCCCGCGTGCCGCTCGCGAACCCGGTCACGTTCTCCACACGCCAGGTCAAGGCGCGCGAATACTGCCTCGTGCGCGTGCGGTCCACCGACGGCCAGGAGGGCCTGGGCTACTGCTACGCCGTGAACAGCGCGGGACGCCTGTTGTCTGTCGCCGTGACCGACCTGCTGGCGCCCCGCTTGATCGGCCAGGAATCACTGCGCGTCGAAGGCCTGTGGAACGAGCTGTACCAGGAAGCCTTGCTGCTGGGCCGTGCCGGCGGCGTGATGCGCGCGCTGTCCGCCATCGACACCGCGCTGTGGGACTTGAACGCGCGCAGCGCCGGCGTTCCGCTCTACCAATACCTCGGCGCCACGGTGAAGGACCGCGTGCCCGCCTACGCCAGCGGCGGTTATTACCAGCCGGGCAAGACGCCGGACAAGCTGGCCGCGGAAATGGCGCAGCACGTCAAAGAGGGCTTTCGCGCCGTCAAGATGAAGGTCGGCCTGGAAAGCGTCGCTGGCGAACGCAAGCGAATCGCCGCCGTGCGCGAGGCCATCGGCGACGACGTACGCCTGATGCTCGACGCCAACAACGCGTGGCGCGACCTGCCCACCGCACTGGAGTACATGCGCGCGTTCGAGCCCTATCACCCCTTCTGGATCGAAGAGCCCTTCTCGCCCGACGACATCGACAACCACGTGCGGCTGGCGCGCGCCACGCCCGTCACCGTCGCCACCGGCGAAGTCGAAGCCGGCCGCTGGCGCTTCAAGGACCTGATCGCCAGCGGCGCCACCACCATCCTGCAGACCGACGCGACCGTGTGCGGCGGCATCACCGAATGGCGCCGCATCGCGGCCACGGCGGACAGCCACGGCATCACCGTCGCGCCGCACGCGTGGCACGACGTGCACATCCACCTGGCCGCCAGTGCGCCCAACGCAACCTACGTGGAATGGATGCCGGACGATCACATCGTCAACTTCCGCCGCCTCATCGACCGCCAACTGCAGGCCGAGGACGGCAACCTGCTGGTGCCCACCGAGCCCGGACTTGCCTTCCGGTTCAGCGACGACGCCATCGCAGAATACGGCGTCGTCTATCCCGGCGAACGCGATCGCTGGCAGGTCGTGCGTTGACCACGGCCGCTCCCGCGCTGAGCCTGCTGCTGTCGGCCAAGGTCGACCGCGCGCATGGCCCGCGCCTCGATGACCTTGCGCAAGGGGCCGGCGTGCGTCTGCAACGCCATCGGATCGAAGACGCCGATCCCGCGCGTATCGACGTGGCGTTCTTTTCTCGCGACCTGTACGAAGGCAGTTCGCTGCGCAAGCCCGGCCCGCTATCGGATGCCTTCTTTCGCGTGGCGGACGCCGCACCCGGGCTGCGCTGGCTGCACGTGTGCTCGTCGGGACAGGACCTGCCACAGTATGCGCACACGTTGGCGAGGGGCGTCCCCGTCACGGCGTCCACCGGCGTCACCGCCGCCCCCATCGCGCAGACCGCCGTGGCGGCCATCCTGGCGCAGTCGCGCGGCTTCGACCGCTGGCTCGCCTCACAGGCGCGGCGTGCATGGCAGCCGCTGACCGGCGACGCCCGGCCACGCGATCTGTCGTCGATGCAGGTGCTGGTGCTAGGCGCGGGCGCCATCGGGCAGGAGATTGGGCGGTTGTGCTCGGCCCTGGGCCTGCGCACGACGGCCGTGCGCAGGCATGCCGAGCCGCTGGCCGGCTTTGACGACGTCATGCGCATGGCGCAGTTGGACGACGCCCTGCCCTATTGCGACTGGCTGGTGCTGGCGCTGCCGTTGAATGCCGAGACGGCCGGCATCATCGATGCGCGCCGGCTGTCGCTGCTGCCGCCGAACGCCCGCATCGTCAACGTCGCGCGCGGCGAACTGGTGGATGAAACCGCGCTGACGGACGCGCTGGCGGCGGGACGGCTGGCGGGCGCTTATCTCGACACGTTCACGGAAGAGCCGCTACCGCAGGCGTCGCCGCTATGGTCGCTGCCGACGGTGTGGATCAGCCCGCACAACAGCGCCGCGTCCCTCGGGCACGAGGACCGCGTCGCCGACTGTTTCGCGGATCAGTTCCGGCGCTGGCTGGCGCGACATGCGGGGGATTTAGGCGTAGCCGGGTCCCGCTGATCGCGCCGTCATTCCCGCCAGCACGCCCGCGCCAACCAGCAGCACTGCGCTTGCCGCGAACGTGCTCTGGTAGCCGCTGTGATCGAACAGCACGCCCCCCACGGTGGATCCCAGCGCGATGGCCATCTGCACCACGGCCACCAACAACCCGCCACCGGCTTCCACGTCGTGCGGGAACGTCTTCGCCACCCAGGCCCACCATCCCACGGGGGCCGCCGTCGCCGTCAGGCCCCACAACGCCAGCAGCCCCACGACAGCCGGCATCCAGTGGCCAAACGCGATGAGGCCCATCGCGATCGCCGCCATGAACAGCGGAATGGCGATCAGCGTCTGATAGAACCCCCGCTGCAGCACGCGGCCGATCAGCACCGTGCCGGCCAGCCCAGCCACGCCGATGGCAAGCAGTACGAGCGACAACGCCGGCACCTGAATGCGCGTCACGGTCTCCAGGAACGGCCGCACATACGTAAACAGCGCGAACTGCCCCATGAAGAACAGGCTGCTGGCCGCCATGCCGACTGCGACATGCCGGCGCTTGAACAACGCGAAGACCTTGAACACACTATTCGCGCCGGCGGCACGCGGCGCGGCGGGCATGGACGGCAGCGTCAGCCATTGCCAGGCCAGCGCCATCAACGCCACCGGCACCAGGCACAGGAACGCGCCGCGCCAGCCGATGACCGCGCCCAGATAGGCGCCCAACGGTGCCGCCACGACTGTGGCCAGGGCGTTGCCGCCATTCAGGATCGCCAGCGCGCGCGGCACCTGGGCGGGCGGCACCAGCCGGATCGCGGTCGCCGCCGACATCGACCAGAAGCCGCCGATCACTACGCCGATGAGCGCACGGCCCGCCATGTAGACCACGTAATTACCCGCCAGCGCCACAATGGCGCCCGACAACCCCATGGCCGCCGTCAGGCCAAGCAGCAGCGTCTTGCGGTTCAGACTGCCCGCCAGCGCCGAGATGAACAGGCTCGTCACCACGGCGAAGGCGCCGGAAATGGCGATGCCTTGTCCGGCCATGCCTTCCGTCACCTGCAGGTCCGACGCCATCGGCGTCAGCAGGCTGACGGGCAGGAACTCAGAGGCCACCAGCGCAAATGCGCACACGGACATCGCCAGGACGGCGCTCCAGGATGCCGGTTGCGCCGGCGCGCCGTTCCCGGCGCCGAGCGCGCCGGTTGCGGTTTCAATTGCAGTGCTTGTCATTGCTGTGGCCTTACCCCGCCAGGTGCTGGCGGAAGAACCCGTCCAGCTTGTCCCATGGAATCAGGCCCACGCGGTCATACAGATCCACGTGGCCGGCGCCAGCCACCCACACCAACTCCTTCGGCTCGGCCGCCTTGGCATAGGCGTCTTCGCTGAACTCGCGGGAGTGCGCCGCATCGCCAGCGATGAACAGCAGCGGGCGCGGCGAGATCGACGCGATATCGTTGAACGGATAGAAGTTCACGAACCGCACTTCGCTGGTCAGCATCCGGTTCTGCGTCTGCGCCAACGTGCGGCCATTCGGAATGGAGATGCCGCGCGGCGTGCGATAAAACTCCCAGAACTCGCGCGTCACCGGATCCGTCTCTGCGCTCGGCTGTGCCGGCAGGTAGTTCAAGAACTGCCCGTCACCGCTGACGTATTCCTCATACCGCTGCGCCGCCGCCTTCGCCAGCAGCGCCTTGCGCTGGTCCAGCGTCTGGCTATGCTTGAGTCCATTGCGCGTCACGGCCCCCATGTCGTACATGCTGACCGTCGCAATCGCCTTCAAACGCGGATCCATCTTTGCCGCACTGATCGCAAAGCCGCCGCTGCCGCAAATGCCCAGTACGCCGATGCGCTCGCGATGCACCAGGCCGCCGGTCCCCAAGTAATCCACAGCCGCGCTGAAGGCTTCGGCGTACAGTTCCGGCGCCACCAGGTTGCGCGGCTCGCCTTCGCTCTCGCCCCAGTACGGCAGGTCGATGGCCAGCGTGACAAAGCCGCGTTCGACCAGTTTCTGCGCGTACAGCATCGCGCTCTGCTCCTTCACCGCCCCCATCGGATGGCCGACGATGACCGCGGGCGCCTGGCCGTCGCGCGTCAATCCCTTCGGCGTCACCAGATTGCCGGCCACCGCCAGGCCGTACTGCGTCTTGAAGGTGACGCGCTGCACGTTCACCTTTCCGCTCTTGTAGAAGTTGTCCGCGTCCCCCGGCGCGCCGGGGGATGCCTGCGAGACGCCGCTGCCGCTTGCGCCGCCTTGGGCGCCAAAAGCTGGCGACGCCCCGGCGGAAAGCAGGCCCATTGCGGCGATGCCACCGGCGGCCTTGATGAAAGCGCGGCGTCCGCCCTCTGCCGTAGCGGGCGTTTGCGTGTCAGGTTGGATGAAATCGTAGGTCTGGGTCATGGCGGGAAATCCCTTGAAAATCAATGCCCAGATGTTGACGCAAGCCCTGCCGCCTGATTAGGGGGTGTAATCTTTATGAACCTGTGAAAAAAATTCAGCAATGGCACATCCCAAGATCAACGACCTGCAGGCCTTCCTGGCTGTCGCCCGCGACCAGAGCTTTACCAAGGCCGCGGCCAAACTGGGCCTCACCCCGTCCGCGCTCAGCCACACCATGCGCTCGCTCGAGGAACGCCTGGGCGTGCGCCTCTTGTCGCGCACCACGCGCAACGTCTCACCCACCGACGCCGGCGAGCGCCTGATGCGCGCCATCGCGCCGCTCTTCGACCAGATCGCCATCGAGGTCGACGCGCTGGGCGAACTGCGCGACAAGCCGCGCGGCACGCTCCGCGTCACCTGCACCGACGACTCCATCGAACTGTGCCTGCGGCCGATGCTGGCCACATTCCTGAAGGACTATCCGGACATCACCCTGGAGCTGTACGTGGATTACGGCTTCACCAACGTGGTCGAGGAGCGGTTCGACGCCGGCATCCGGCTGGGCGAAGCCATCAGCAAGGACATGATCGCCGTGCGTATCGGCCCGGACTGGCGGCTGATGGTGGTAGGATCGCCTGCGTACTTCGCGCGGCATCCGGCGCCCGCCACGCCGCACGACCTGACCGGGCTGCCCTGCGTCAACATCCGGCACCGGCCATCCGGTTCGGTCTACGCGTGGGAATTCGAGAAGAACGGCCAGGCCTTCACCGTCAAGGTCGAGGGCCAGCTGGTCTTCAACAGCATCATGCACGTGCTCAACGCGGCCGTGGACGGCATCGGTCTGGCCTACGTGCCCGAACAGCTCGTCGCGCCGTATCTGGCGGACGGACGGCTCAAGGAAGTCCTGGGCGACTGGTGCCCCACGTTCCAGGGCTTTCACCTGTATTACCCCAACAGGCGCCAGGCCTCGCCCGCCTTTTCCGCCTTTGTCGACGCGCTGAAATATCGCTGAGGTATCACCCTATCGGGTCCGCCGCGCAACCGCCTCGCATTAATTCGTGAATTTGGAGTCTCTGCCTTGTTCCGCAGATTTGAAAGCCAGCTTAATCCGTTCCCTTCCGAGAACGTCCCCCCGCCCCCCAAGGGATTCTTCGCGTTCCTGTGGTTCTGCACGCATGGTTCACGCCGCTACATCGCCGCGCTGGCGATCCTGAGCGCGGCGGTCTCCATCTACGAAGCGTGGCTCTTCGCCTTCCTGGGCCAGGTCGTCGACATGCTCACCGTCTGGAAAGCCGGCGAGGCCGCGTCGGCGCACGAACGCCAGGTCCTGTGGGGCATCGCCATCGTGCTGTGCGTCAGCGTCGGCGTCGTCGCGCTGCGCACGCTGATCCAGCATCAGGTTCTGGCCATCAACCTGCCGCTGCGGCTTCGCTGGGACTTTCACCGCATGATGCTGCGGCAAAGCCTGTCGTTCTTCTCGGATGAATTCGCCGGCCGCGTCACCACCAAGGTCATGCAGACCGCGCTTGCCGTGCGCGAAGTGCTGCTGACCTTCTGCGAAATCGTGCTGGGCATCGCCGTCTACTTCGTCACCATCGTCGCGCTGGCCGGCGGCTTCGACTGGCGTCTGATGCTGCCCTTCATCGGCTGGATGGCGCTGTACGGCCTGGCCATGATGTATTTCGTGCCGCGGCTGGGCAAGGTCGGCAAGGAGCAGGCCCATGCCCGCTCGTCCATGACGGGACGCGTCACCGACGCCTACACCAACATCACCACCGTCAAGCTGTTCTCGCACACCAATCGTGAGGCCCGCTTTGCGCGCGCCGCCATGGAGGACTTCAAGGAAACCGGCTACGCCCAGATGCGTCTGGTCAGCCAGTTTGAAATCGTCAACCAGGCGCTGGTGTCCGCGCTGATCCTGGCGGCTGGCGGCTACGCGCTGTGGCTGTGGCACGGCAACGAAATCGGCACCGGCGCGGTGGCCGCCGTCACCGCCATGGCGCTGCGCGTGAACGGCATGTCGCACTGGATCATGTGGCAGATGACCTCGCTGTTCGAGAACATCGGCACCGTGCAGGACGGCATCGCCACCCTGACCCACGTCCCGAAGGTGCAGGACGCGCCCAACGCCGCCACGCTGCACGTCACGCGTGGCGAAGTCCAGTTCGACGACGTCGATTTCAACTACAACAACGAGCGCCAGGTCCTCGATGGCCTGACCCTCACCGTGCGCCCCGGCGAAAAGATTGGCCTCGTCGGCCGCTCCGGCGCCGGCAAATCGACGCTCATCAACCTGCTGCTGCGCTTCTACGACGTCGAGCGCGGCCACATCCGCATCGACGGCCAGGACATCTCGCAGGTCACGCAAGACAGCCTGCGCAGCGCGATCGGCATGGTTACGCAGGACACGTCGCTCCTGCACCGCTCCATCTGCGACAACATCGCCTATGGCCGTCCCGACGCCAGCCGCGAAGAGATCCGCGCCGCCGCGGCCCGCGCGCAGGCCGACGACTTCATCGAGCAGCTCAGCGACTCGCACGGCAACACCGGCTACGACACGCTCGTCGGCGAACGCGGCGTCAAGCTGTCGGGTGGACAACGCCAGCGCATCGCCATTGCCCGCGTCATGCTCAAGAACGCGCCCATCCTGCTGCTGGACGAAGCCACCAGCGCGCTGGATTCGGAAGTGGAAGCCGCCATTCAGGAAAGCCTGGACGAAGTCATGCAGGGCAAGACCGTCATCGCCATCGCCCACCGCCTGTCGACAATCGCCGCCATGGACCGGCTCATCGTGATGGACCAGGGGCAGATCATCGAACAGGGCAGCCATGCGGAACTGCTGGCAATGAACGGCGTGTACGCGCGCCTGTGGCGGCATCAGAGCGGCGGCTTCCTGGCCGAAGAACCGAGCCAACCGGTTTGATTACGAGACCCCATTGACAGGTTTGGTTGCACTTTATTAGGGACACAATACAGACCCGATCGGATAATCCCGGCGCTATTCGAAAAGGATCTTTATTTTGAAGTTGAAAGCTGCACTCCTCATTTCCGCGCTGACCGCTGTCGTCGTTGCGCCCGCCAATGCCGCGTCCCCGCGTTCGGTCGACGCCCGCACGTTTGACGTCGCTGGCGTCAAGACGGGCATGGACTTCGACGAAGCGCTCGCCGCCACGGCCAAGAATTTCCACGTCAGCAAGAAAGACATCCGGATCGGTTACGCGACGAACAACCCCGTCACGAACACCAAGATGCCGATGAATTTCAGCTACGACAAGGACGGCGTGAGCTTCATCGTCCACTTCGAGCCACGCGTGCCCGTCGACAAGCAACGGCCGCTGGCTGTCTCCCAGATCCGGTATGAACTGCCGTGGACCCCGGCCAACAAGGACTCCATGGGCAAAGCGGTGCTGGAAAAATACGGCCGCCAGTCCAACTATCCCAACGACCTGGTCATGGAGTGGTGCGCCAAGCCCAGCACGAACCCCGGCATGGGCTGCTCACCGGACCTGACGCAAGCAGTATTGAAATACAGCGGCGTCAGCATCCAGATGCACGACCCGGCATGGATGAACGCCCGGATCGAGTATGTGGATCGCAGCAATACCAGAAAGCCCAGCTTCTAAGGGCTTCGGAAATTCCGGATCGGATGCGCCTTCGCGTTAGCGGGGTGCGCCTCCCCCGCCACTGTTATCTGGCTGCTGGCGCGGAAAATTCTCCGGCTGCGCCGCCGCCTCGTCTCTCTTCAGTTCCGCCACGCGGGCGCGCACAATGGCGTCCGAGTCCGCGGGCTGGCCCATGTCCAGCGGCTTGCCATGATTGCCGGCCTGGCCAAAGCGAACGCGCACCACGCGCGGGTCAGCCGCTGAAACCACCATGTCGCCCTCGCCGTTCGGTCTCTCCATGGCCGCATCTCCACATTGCGAGGTCCAATCCGGCGCGAGGATGTACCACGCGACAGCGGCAATCGCTATGGCGGCGCCGCCAAACCAGGCCCAAAGCGGTCCGGGCAAAAGGGCCTTGAGCAGGCCGCCCCGCTCCAGTTGCGCGACATGTCTGTCAAATTCGTGCTGGCACAACGCGTTCAATTCGGCGATCGCCTGACGGCGTGTGACGTCGCCGGAAAACGCGCCCTCGGTCGCGGCCAACTCGAACATTTCATCCAGATCCAGATCGGACAGGATGTCTTCTGTCGCCAGCCAGACCAGGGCGCCACCCAGCGTCACGAAGGGCGCCACCGGCATCGCTTCCAGCCGCATCAGCGCAGCAGCATGGTGGTCGGCGCGAATGACGCCGTCGACGCGCAGGCGCTCAAGCAGCGCGAGGGGGGCCTGCGTCATGCCGGCATGCCAAAAAAAAGGAACGCGCGTTGGCGCAACATGGATTGAGCACTCCCCAGTAACGATGTCGATGGATGATCCCTTGCGGCACAGAAAGCCGACTCGGATTCGCTCATGACGACGAAAGCAAGGAGTGCTTCGCCATCGATTTTCGACGTCGTTTTACCAGGGGCTATCAGCTCTTATTGCCCTTCGTTGGCTGTCAGTTGATTGAAGTCAGCACAGATCTCAATTGCACGAATCGCACCACATATTCGATAGGCATCGATGGAAATTTTCCTGCACCGACCCACGCGCCAGGTAATCGAGACCGCCTCGGCGGCCAGGCTCAATATGCGAGCTGCGCGGGAAGCGTCTCGACGAGCCAGTCGATGAATACGCGCAGCCGATGCGTCACATGCCGGTTGTGCGGATACACCACATGAAAGGGATAGGGCTGCGGCCGCCACGGCTTCAGGATCTCGACGAGGGCGCCGCTCTTTAACGCGGGGCCGGCCGCATACGTGAAGGTCTGCACAATTCCCAAGCCCGCCAGCGCCGCCGCCAGATGCGCGTTGCTTTCGTTGACGCCGACACGATGCTCGACCTTGATCTCCGTTTTTTGTCCATCGCGTTCAAAGCGGAAAGGAAATGCGCGGCCATTCTGCGGCGACAGATAGCTGACCAGCTTGTGACCGTTCTTCAACTCGTCCGGATAGGCCGGCGTGCCGAACTGCTTGAGGTACCCCGGCGTGGCGCAGGTAATCAGATCGGCAGTGCCGATCAGCCGCGCCACCAGCGAAGAATCGTCAAGCGGACCGCCGCGGATCACGCAATCGACGTTGTCGCTGATCAGATTGACGGGGCGGTCTGACACCCCAAAGTCGATCCGGATATCCGGATAGCGCGTCAGAAAATCGGAGATCGCGGGGATCAACACGTCGCGTGCGGTGGAGCCGCCCACGTCGATGCGCAGGTGTCCTTTTGGCTTACCTTGCACGGCATTGAACGACCCGTCGATATCTTCCAGGTCGCGCACGATGCGCAACGCCTTCTCGTAATACTCGCGGCCCTCCGGCGTGACGGTGACGCGCCGCGTCGTCCGTTGCAGCAGGCGCACGCCAAGGTGCGCCTCCAGGTCCTGCACGATCTTGCTGAGCGTGGCATTGGGCATATCCAACGAGTCCGCCGCCCGCGTGAAACTGCCCGCCTCCACCACGCGGGCAAAACCGCGAATCGCTGTCAATTGATCCATGCCGAAAACTCCCAGAGACGAAGCGATTATCCATAAACATGCATAGTCATTTCAATCTTGCTGGATTTACTCATCATTCCGGCAACTTGCGCAGGAGTGACCATAGGCGCCTATCTTTCAGTGATGCAGGTGCTCGGGAGGGATTGTCCGCCAATGGCGAACGCTTGCCAGAAGCCTGGGGCTACCTGCGCGTGAACAAGATCGGATGGCTGAGGCTTTTCGTCTCGCGCAGAACTGACCCAAACAGGCGCATTCAACACAAGCAGGGAATCGACGAGGCTTGGCGGCAGGCTGAATGCCCGAAACTTCATCGTTGGATTCAAGTTCCAGGCCGGAACCTTCTGAATGTAAGCAGTGGAGCGGGTGAAGGGAATCGAACCCTCGTATGAAGCTTGGGAAGCTGCCGTTCTACCATTGAACTACACCCGCTCGGGTGTCGTGCCGCGGCCGTGAGCCGGGCAGAGCCGCGATTATAGCGCGGCTTTTTTTGGTCGGGGCGGGTCAAAAAAGCCCGCCCCATTCGACCGAAAAGCCGCAGCTATCAATTCGCCGTGATGTTGGCGGCCTTGACCACCTTGCCCCAGCGGTCCAGCTCGGTCTGCGTGTAGGCGCCCAGTTCCTTCGGACCCATGAAGATCGCCTCGGCGCCCTGCTCGGCGGCCTTCTTGCGGAACTCGTCGGTCTTCATGATCTTCTGGATCTCGCCCGCGATCTTGTCGACGACCGGCGCGGGCGTGTCCTTCGGTGCGTACATGGCGAACCACGACGAGACGATCAGATCGGGGTAGCCGGCTTCGGCGGCGGTGGGCACGTCGGGCAGCGACGGCAGGCGGGCGTTGCCCGTGACCGCCAGCGCGCGCAGCTTGCCCGCTGCGATCTGTCCCAGCAGCGGCGGCGGCGTGGTGATGGTCATGTCGACCGCGCCGCCCAAAAGATCGTTCAGCGCGGGGCCGGTTCCCTTGTAGGGAATGTGCGTGATCTGCGTGCCGGCCATCTGGTTGAGCAGTTCCGTGGCGACCTGCTGCAGCGAGCCGTTGCCCGACGACGCGTAATTCAGCTTGCCCGGATTGGCCTTGGCGTACGCGACCAATTCCTTCAAGGACTTGATGGGCAGATCGGGACGCACGACCACAACTTGCGGAGCGGACAGCACGTTGGCAACCGGGGCGAAGTCCTTGATGGGGTCCCAGCCGGCGGCGGGCGTCACGTGCGGCGTGATGACCTGAAAGCCCGAGTACTGCAACAGCAGTGTGTAACCGTCCGGCTTGGCGCGGGCCACGGCCTGCGCGGCGATGCCGCCCGAGGCGCCGGGCTTGTTCTCGACGACGACGCTCTGGCCCAGCGCCACGCCCAAGGGCTGCGCGATCAGGCGGGCGGCGATGTCGGTAGTGCCGCCCGGTGCGGCGGACACGATCAGCGTGACGGGACGGTTGGGGAATTCGGCCTGTGCGCTGGCCGCGCCGGCGGCGGCGATCAGGGCGAAGGCGGCGCTGGTGCGCAGGGCGGTGGGCAGGCGGAAAGAGGCCATGCGTTGTCTCCTGGGTATTGTTTTATCTATGGGTGGTGTCGGGTGCTGCAGGTACTGCTTAAAAAAACAATCAATCAGGCGTCGGCCGGAAACCGTTCGGCCAGCCACGCGGGCGGCGCGTGCAGGGCCAGCCTTGGCCCCGCCTGCAGCAATGCGTTGGACAGATCACGCTGGACCAGGCCGGGCAGGCTTCGCACGATGGCCAGCAACGGCTCAAGCGACACGCCCGTCTCCACGCCCATGCAGGCAAACATGTGGACCAGTTCTTCGGTGTTGACATTGCCGCTGGCGCCCGGCGCGTAAGGGCATCCGCCCAGGCCGCCGGCAGCGGCGTCAAAGCGGGTGATGCCGGTTTGCCAGGCCGCGATGGCGTTGGCCAGCGCCATGCCGCGCGTGTTGTGCAGGTGTACGGTCAGCGCCGTGTCGGGCAGGCGCGCAGCCGCCTGTTCGCACAACGCGGCCACTTGGGTCGGAAACGCCATGCCCGTCGTGTCGCACAGCGTGATGCCGGCAGTGCCCGCATCGACCAGACGCGCCGCCAGATCCAGCACCGTGTCCGCGGGCACATCGCCATCGAACGGACAGCCGAACGCGGTCGACAAGGACACGTTGCACGGCGCGCCAGCCTTTGCCGCGGCGGCCAGCACCTGCGACAACTCGGCAAACGACTGGTCGCGCGTCATGCGCAGGTTGGCGCGGTTGTGCGTCTCGCTGCACGACATGACGAGGTTCATCTCGTCGGTGCCGGCCTCCAGCGCGCGTTCCAGCCCGCGTACGTTCGGGACGAGCGCGGTGTAGATCACGCCCGGACGGCGGCGGATGCGGCGCATGACGTCGACGGCGTCCGCCAGCGCGGGAATGGCTTTGGGGGAGGTGAAGCTGGTGACCTCGATACGGGCGAAGCCGCAGTCGGAAAGCGCATCCACGAAGGCGACCTTGTCGTCGGTGGGCACCATGGTCTTCTCGATCTGCAGGCCATCGCGCGGGCCGACCTCGTTGATCTCGATGCGGGCGGGTCCGTGGTTCATGCAATCACTCCCTTGGCGCGCAACGCGGCGCGCTGTTCTTCGGTCAAGCCTGCGGACGCCAGCACCGTGTCGGTGTGTTCGCCGAGCGTCGGCGCCCGTTCGCGCACCGCGCCCGGATTGGACGACAGGTACGGGAAGACGGCGGGCATTTCCACCTGCACGCCTGCCGCGGATTCCATCGAGGTGATGGCGTTGCGGGCGCGGTAGTGCGGATCCTTGGCAATATCGGCGATGGAATAGATGCGGCCGGCCGGCACGCCCGCTTCCAGCATCGCGGCCAGCACGTCGTCGATCCGCCGTTCCTGCGTCCACGCGCCGATGGCGGCGTCGATCTCTTCCACGCGGCGCGCGCGGCCGTCGTTGTGCGCCAGCGCCGGGTCCTGCCCCAGGTCGTCGCGGCCGATACGCGCCATCAGACGGGTGTAGATGGCGTCGCCGTTGCCCGCGATGAGCACGTAGCCGTCCTGGCACGGATAGGCGTTAGACGGCGCAATGCCGGGCAGCGACGCGCCGGCGGGCTCACGCACCGCGCCGAACACCGAATACTCGGGCAACAGGCTCTCGCTGAGATTGAAGAGGCTTTCATACAGCGCGGTGTCGATCACCTGCCCCACGCCGCCGCGCGCATCGCGTTGATACAGCGCCAGCATCACGCCCAGCGCGCCATGCAGGCCGGCGATGGTGTCGCCCAGCGACAGGCCGGCGCGCACCGGCGCGCGGCCGGGCTCGCCGTTCAGATAGCGCAGGCCCGCCATGGCTTCGCCGATCGCGGCAAAGCCCGGTTCGCGCGCCTTGGGGCCGGTCTGGCCGTAGCCCGAAATGCGCAACATGATCAGGCGGGGATTCAGTTCGTGCAGGGCTTCCCACGACAAGCCCCACTTTTCCAGCGTGCCGGGGCGGAAGTTTTCAATCAGTACATCGGCCTCGCGCGCCAGCATGCGCACGATGTCCTGGCCTTCCTGCTGCCGCAGGTCGACGCAGACCGACTGCTTGTTGCGCGACTGCGCCTCCCACCACACCGAGGTGCCCTCGTGCAGCAGACGCCACTTGCGCAGCGGATCGCCCTGGCCCGGCGGTTCGATCTTGATGACCTGCGCACCAAAATCCGCCAGCGTCTTGGCCGCGAAAGGCCCCGCGATGAGTTGTCCCAGTTCCAGCACACGAATGCCGGCAAGAATCTGCCCTGCCATATCGCCTCCCAGGCGCGTCTTACGGTAGTGATGGAAGGCAGTGTGCGCGCAAAGCGGCGCGATGCGGAATGGACAATCGGGGAAAGGGGCATTCCCGGAACGAGAAACCCCGGGCTAACCCTCAGCCCTCGCCGCGCAAATGGGCCAGCAGCAGCCGCGCAGCCACGGTCAGGGTGTCGGCGTCGCGCACGCCCAGAAGCAGCCAGCGGCGCGCCCACTCGTCGGTCAGCGGGATCAGCCGGATCGGCATGGACCGCGCGTGCGGCTCGGCGGCGATTCGTGGCAGGATGCCCACGCCGCGCGTGGCCGCCACCATGCGGCAGATGGCATCAAAACTGCGCACCTGGATGCGCAGCCGCATTGCCCGGCCCATGCGGCCGCTTTCTTCCGACAGCCGGGTCGCCAGCGACGTCGCGGGCGGCAGGCCGACGTAGTCGTAGGCCAGCGTGTCCGCAAACGCGACCTGCGGCTCGGCGGCGAGCGGATGGCGCTGCGGCACGATGAGCACCAGCTTGTCCAGGCGATAGGGAAAGGTGGCAAGGCCGTCTGCGGGCGTACGGTCGGCAAAGACGCCGATGTCCGCACGGTTCTCCAGCACGGCGGTGACGATGTCGCTGCTGTTCTGCTCTTCCAGGTCGATGCGCACGGCGGGGTGCTCGTCCATGAAGGCGGCCAGGTCTTCAGGCAGGAACTGTGTCAGGGACGAGGTATTGGCGGCGATACGCACCTGTCCTCGCACCCCTTGCGCGAAGTCGGACAGCGCGCCGGCCATTTGCTCGACTTCCTGCAGCACCCGCAGCGCGTGCACCAGGCACGCCTGGCCGGCGTCGGTCAGCTCCACGCCGGCGGCATTGCGAAACAACAGGGGCGAACCCAGCGCGGCTTCCAGGTCCGAGATCCGCTTGCTGGCCGCGCCCACCGCCAGATGCGACTGGCGCGCGCCCGCCGAGATGCTTCCCTGGCGCGCCACGGCGACAAACAGGGCAAGCGTGACGAGGTCGATCCGGGCAAAGTTCATGAAAAAGGTCTACGGCGCAGGGAAACCGGGCTGAAACTATAGCCGCAGGCGGCCGGGACAAATGCGTCCCTGTTTTAGTCCCTATGACCGGCTCCGCGCGGGCAGACCTGCCACTACAATCCCGCCTATGAATACGAACAACCCCACCAACAGCTCCACGAACACCCCTGCGGACCTCCCCGCAGACGCGCCCGCCACGCCCGCCGCCGACGCCGCGCCCGCCCCCGTTTCCCCGGAAACCCAGGCCGCGCTGACCAGCGCCGCGTATGCGCCCAACAGTCCCGGCGCCGCGCACATCCGCAGCTTCGTCCATCGCCGCGGCCACATCACCCAGGGCCAGCTCGCTGCGCTGGAACGCCTGATGGGCCAATGGTCCCTCCCCTATGCCCCCCGCCGCCTGGATCCGGCCGCCGCCTTCGGACGGCAGGCCCCGACGGTGCTGGAGATCGGCTTCGGCATGGGCGAAACCACCGAGAAGATCGCGCTGGCCCGGCCTGGCGACAACTTCCTGGGCGTGGAAGTGTTCAACGCCGGCGTCGGATCGCTGCTGCGCCGCATCGAAGACTCCAGCATTCAGAACCTGCGCATCATCCAGCACGATGCCGTCGAAGTGGTGCGCGACATGATCGCCCCCGATTCCCTGGCCGGCGTGCACATCTACTTTCCGGACCCGTGGCCCAAGAAGCGCCATCACAAGCGCCGCCTGATCCAGCCCGCCTTCATCTCGCTGCTGGCCAGCCGCATTGCGCCCGGCGGCTACATCCACTGCGCCACCGATTGGGAAGACTACGCGGTGCAGATGCTCGAAGTGCTGAGCGGCGAGCCGCTCCTCAAGAACACCGTCGACGGCTACGCGCCGCGCCCCGATTACCGCCCCCTCACCAAATTCGAGACACGTGGCCTGCGCCTGGGCCACGGCGTCTGGGACCTGATCTTCAAGCGAGTCGCCTGATGCTCTATCCGCCGATCGAACCCTACCGTCAAGGCATGCTGGATACCGGAGACGGTCACCAGATCTATTGGGAAATGTGCGGCAACCCCAATGGCAAACCCGCCGTCTTCCTGCATGGCGGGCCCGGCAGCGGCTGCTCGCCCGTGCATCGGCAGTTGTTCGATCCGCAACGCTACAACGTGCTGCTGTTTGATCAGCGCGGCTGCGGCCGTTCGCAACCCCACGCCAGCCTGGACAACAACACCACCTGGCATCTGGTCACCGACATCGAACGCCTGCGCACCGAAGTCATGGGCGCCGAGAAGTGGCTGGTGTTTGGCGGGTCCTGGGGGTCGACGCTGGGGCTGGCCTATTCCGAGACGCACCCGGCGCACACCAGCGAACTCGTGCTGCGCGGCATCTTCGGCCTGCGGCGCGCCGAGATCCAATGGTTCTACCAGGAAGGCGCGTCGTGGCTGTTTCCCGACCGCTGGGAAGAGTACCTGGCGCCGATCCCCGAGGCCGAACGCGGCGACCTGGTCACCGCGTACCATAAGCGCCTGACGGGCAACGACCCCGTCGAGCAACTGCGCGCCGCCAAGGCCTGGAGCAAATGGGAAGACAGCACGATCACGCTGCTGCCCAGCCCGCGCCATCAGCAAAGCCATGCCGCGGACCGCGCGGCGCTGGCCTTTGCGCGCATCGAGAACCACTATTTCTTCAACGCCGGCTTCATGGAAGAAGGCCAGCTGATCCGCGACGCGCAGAAGCTGCGCGGCATCCCGGGCACCATCGTGCAGGGCCGCTACGACGTCTGCACGCCCGCGCGCACCGCGTGGGACCTGCACCGCGCGTGGCCGGAAGCGCAATTTCACCTGGTGCCCGATGCCGGCCATGCCTTCGACGAACCCGGCACGCTGGCGCGCCTGATCGCCGCCACCGACGCCTACGCCAAACAGTGAGGAGCCCTGACATGCACATCACCCTGAACGGAGACGCCCGCGAGTTCCCGCTGGACACCACGGTCAACGAATTGCTCGAAACGCTGGGCTACGCGGGCAAGCGCGTGGCCGTTGAACGCAACGGCGAAATCGTGCCCAAAAGCCAGCACGCGCAGACGGCGCTGTCCGACGGCGACCAGATCGAGATCGTGGTCGCGGTGGGCGGCGGCTGACTTACCGTCATCGCAGCGCCTTGGCGCCGCATCGCGATAGGCCTTTGAAGGCCGCTGACACTAGCGGCCTTTTTGCATGCCGCCGCGCGCACGAGGCGGCCTACACCCACGGATACCAACGTCCTGCGAAGGTGCCAGCATTGTTGCGTAGTCTGGCAAGAGGCTAGCAACCTGTTACACCACAACCCCTCGTCGTAGGGCAAATGTGCGAGTCATAATCGTTTCTATCGCGCCGCCTCGACCGAGGCAGGCGCCTTCAGGGCGCGCAGGTTTTCTCACCGCAATATCGATAAAGGAAACGCTATGGGTCTGCTCAATTTCATCAAGGACGTTGGAGAAAAGCTCTTCGGCGCCAGCGAGGCCAAGGCCGCGACGGCAGAGGAATTGAAGAAAGAGCTGGATAAGCACGGCCTGAACGCGGATGGCCTGCAAATCACGGTGGACGGCGACAAGGTCACGGTCGCGGGTCAGGCGTTGAGCACGGAAGACGCCGAGAAGATTTCACTGGCGCTGGGCAACACGGTTGGCGTGGCCGCGGTGGACAACCAGCTGCAGGTCAAGCAGGCCACGCCGGAAGCCAAGATGTACACCGTGCAAAAGGGCGACAACCTGTGGAAGATCGCCGAAGCGCAGTACGGCAAGGGCCAGGGCGCCAAGAACACCCTGATCTTCGAAGCCAACAAGCCCATGCTCACCAGCCCCGACAAGATCTACCCGGGCCAGGTGCTGCGCATTCCGCCGCTGTCGTAAGCGGCACTGAATTCAAACAATCCGGAGGACACCCATGCGTTCTCCGGCTTGTGTCGCGGTGCGGCGCCCCCTGCCTGCCGCGATTGCTTGGCCAGACGCAATGTCTGGCCATTTTTTTGGCTGACGGTCTGAAGGTGTCTGACACCCCAGCGACACCCGCACGCGCCAAAAGCCTGCCCCACGGGTGTCTGACACCTGGCCTCGTAGCAGAGCGGGGCAGCCCCTTCGGGGGCTGCAAGCGAGCGAAGCGAGAGCGGCGTGGGGCCTCTTACTTCATTCCGAAGCGGCCCAGCCCCTTCATGCCGCCCATGGCGCGCATCATCTTGGCCATGCCGCCCTTTTTCATCTGCTTCATCATGCCCTGCATCTGCTCGAACTGAGCCAGCAGGCGGTTGACCTCTTGAACCGGCACGCCGGAGCCGGCGGCGATGCGGCGCTTGCGCGAGGCCTTGATCAGTTCGGGCTTGGCGCGTTCGGCGGCCGTCATGGAATTCAGGATGCCTTCAGTGCGGCGAAGCTGCTTTTCCGCCTGGCCGCCCTGCAACTGACCGGCGGCCTGCTGGAACTGAGCCGGCAGCTTTTCAAGCAGCGAGCCCATGTCGCCCAGCTTCTTGACCTGGCCGAGCTGGTCGCGGAAGTCGTTCAGGTCGAACTTGTTGCCCGACTTGATCTTGGACGCAAGCTTCTGCGCTTCGGCGATGTCGATGTTCTTCTGCGCCTGCTCCACGAGCGAGACGATGTCGCCCATGCCCAGCACGCGCTGCGCCATGCGGTCGGGGTAGAAGGGCTCGAGGCCGTCCAGCTTTTCCGACACGCCGACAAACTTGAGCGGCTTGCCGGTGACGTGGCGCACCGACAGGGCCGCGCCGCCGCGGGCGTCGCCGTCCAGCTTGGTCAGGACGACGCCGGTCAGGGGCAGCGCGTCCGCAAAGGCGCGCGCGGTGTTGACCGCGTCCTGGCCCTGCATCGCGTCCACCACGAACAGCGTTTCCACCGGCTTGACCAGGTCATGCAGCGCGCGGATCTCGCGCATCATGGCCTCGTCGATGCCCAGGCGGCCGGCCGTGTCCAGGATCAGCACGTCGTAATGATGGCGGCGGGCGTGATCGACCGCGCCGCGCGCGATGTCTTCGGGCTTCTGGCTGGGATCGGACGGCAGGAAATCCACGCCGACCTGCGCGGCCACGCTCTTCAACTGGTCGATAGCGGCCGGACGGTACACGTCGGCGGACACCACCAGCACCTTTTTCTTGCCGGTCTTGCGGCCGTGCTGCGTGTGCTGCCCTTCGCTGAGCCAGCGCGCCAGCTTGCCGGTGGTGGTGGTCTTGCCGGCGCCCTGCAGGCCCGCCATCAGGATCACGGCGGGCGGCTGGACGGCCAGCGACAGTTCGTTGGCGTCGGCGCCCAGGTCGCCGCCCATCAGGGCAGTCAGTTCCTTGTTGACGACGCCGACCAGCGCCTGGCCCGGGCTGAGGCTGCCGGCGACTTCTTCGCCCAGCGCCTTTTCCTTCACCCGCGCGACAAAGTCGCGAACGACCGGCAACGCGACGTCGGCTTCCAGCAGCGCCATGCGCACTTCGCGCAGCATCTCCTGCGTGTTGGCCTCGGTCAGGCGGGCTTCCCCTCGCAGCGTCTTGACGACGCGCGACAGGCGTTGAGTTAGGTTATCGAGCATGAGAGGCGTTTCCGCTTAAACTAGTTGATTGAACGGTGGCCGCAGGCGCGGATTCTGCGCTTTCGGGTGACGCGCACCCCAAGGCCCCATCCAGACAACGGTTTCTATGTCACTCGGCATTGTATTTCACACAGCGGCTGCCTTGGCGTACGCGGTGCTAGGGGGGTCGCTTTGGATCCGCCTGGCCGGCGCCGGGGAAGTGGAGCAGACCGGCAGAATCGCCCGTCTGTGCCTGCTGGGCGCCCTGATTCTCCATGGAATCGGGCTGCAACAATCGATGCTGGGATCCCAGCATCTTTTCATTGGATGGGCGCTGGCCCTGTCCGCCGCCATCTGGCTGGGCATGGTCGTGTTCTGGCTGGAAAGCCTGCTGGTGCGCATAGACGGCCTGCAATTGCTGCTGTTGCCCGCCGCCGCCATCGCCAGCGGCCTTGCCGCCATCTTCCCGCAGGGGCAATTCGTGCCCCATGCCGACGATCCCTGGCTGCGCGTGCACCTCTTGATCGCCCTGGCGGCCTATGGCCTCATCACCATCGCGGCCTTGCACGCCATGATGATGGCCCTGCTGGACCGCCACCTGCACCGCCCCCTGGACGCCCCCGCCGAACGCAGCATCATCGGGCGCGTGCTCGATTCGCAGCCGCCGCTGCTGGTGCAGGAGCAGCTGCTTTTCCGCATCATCTGGATCGGATTTGTCGTGCTGACGCTGGCGGTGGGCTCGGGCTCGGTCGCCTCCATGAAGCTGACCGGCAAGATCCTGCCGTTCGACCACAAGACCGTTTTCACCCTGTTGTCCTGGCTGACCTTCGGCGTGCTGCTGGCCGGCCGGCATATCTGGGGCTGGCGCGGCCGCGTCGCGCTGCGTTGGACCCTGACGGGTTTTGGTTTTTTGATTCTGGCCTACACCGGCAGCCGGTTCGTGCTGGAAATGATTCTGCATCGAGGCTGACGTGGGCAAGTTGCTGTTCTGGATCGTTTTGATCATCCTGGTTCTGTTTGTCGCCCGCATTGCCGGCCGCATGGCCGCGCAGCGCCAGGCCGACGCGCAGGGCGGCCAGAAGAAAAAGGCGCAGGGCGTGCAGCCCCCGCCCGCCATCGAATCCATGGTGCGCTGCGCCCATTGCGGCATCCATCTGCCCCGCTCCGAGGCCCTGCTGCAAAACGGCCAGACCTGGTGCAGCCCCGACCACGCCCGCCTGGGTCCGGCAAAGCGCTGACCCGTCTATCCGCCGCGCAGCCGCCCCGGCGGTTTGCCGGATAGGGCATCTGGCGGCGGCGCGGCATAATGGGTGCCGGAATTTTCACACGCTCCCTCCCTATGCCTTTGCTTCTGGATAGACATGGCTGGCTGGCGCCGGCGCCGGGTGTTTCCCTTCTGCGCTCACCCAACTGCGACGCACGCCCCGCGGACACGCAGGTCTCGCTGCTGGTCGTGCACAACATCAGCTTGCCGCCGGGCCAGTTTGGCGGACCTGAGGTCGCGGGCCTCTTCCTGAACACGCTGGACTACCTCTCACACCCCTGGCTGGAACGCCTGCGCGGCCTGCGCGTGTCGGCGCACTTTTTCATCCGCCGCGACGGGCGCATCGTGCAATTCGTCTCCACGGACCGGCGTGCCTGGCACGCGGGTGTGTCGCGATTTGCCGGCCGCGAGCGCTGCAACGATTTTTCCATCGGCATCGAACTGGAAGGCACGGACACGCTGCCCTACACTGGCGAGCAGTACGCGTCGCTGCGCCGGCTGACTCACACCCTGCGCGCGCGCTATCCCCTGGTTGCCGCCCAGGGACACGAACATATCGCTCCGGGGCGCAAGTCCGACCCCGGGCCGGCATTCGACTGGACGCGCTTTGGGCGCGACAGCGGCTTTGCGCGGCGGCACCTGCCGCCGGCCTGACCCTTAGAAGGATTGGCTATGTTGAAGATCTGGGGACGCCTGACCTCCGTCAACGTTCAGAAAGTGATGCTGGCCGTACGCGAGCTGGCCCTGCCGCACACCTTTGTTCAGGCAGGCGGCCCGTTCGGCGTGGTCGACACCGCCGATTACGCGGCCAAGCTCAATCCCAACCGCCTCGTCCCAGTCATCGACGACGGCGGCTTCATCTTGTGGGAATCCAACGCCATCGTGCGCTACCTGGCAGCACGCTACGGCGCGGGCACGCTGTGGCCCGAGGACGTCTGCCTGCGCGCCGATGCCGACCGCTGGATGGATTGGCAGGCGACCGAATGGCAGCCGGCCATGGCGCCGGCCTTTCTGGGCCTGATCCGCACGCCCGAAGCCCGCCGCGACAAGGCCGCCATCGACAACTCGATCAAGCGATCCAACGACCGTGCGTTGATTCTGGACCAAGCCCTGCGGGGCCGCGAATTCATCGCCGGTCGCCACCTCACCATGGGCGACATCGCGCTCGTCGCCGCCGCGCACCGCTGGTTGGCCCTGCCCATCGAGCGGCCCGCCACACCCGCGCTGTCCGCCTGGTACCGGCGCGTCATGATGCGTCCCGCCCCGCAAGGGGTGCTGACCCTGCCGCTGGAGTAGCCGCGCGGGCGGTCACGCACCGCCACACCCGGACAAATTGCAACATTCCTTCTGCGCGATTCGTGCAATTATTGAAAGCCTCTGAGGCGCCTTGGCCCCTGCCATGAGCGTCGTGCGGCTGCCCGTCACCGGCATGCAGGAGGTGACGCCGCAACTCCCCGCCGACGCGCTCTCGCCGGTGGCGCGCAAGGTCCTGGTGGTCGATGACAACCGCGATGCGATCGAGTCCCTGGTCGCGGCGATCGTCATTGAAGGCCACGATGTCACCGCTGCATACGATGGCAAAGAAGCCATCACCGTGGGCGAGCAGGTCAAGCCGGTGGATATGGACGCGCTGCTCGATTTGCTGACGACAATCGAGCATCGCGGCGACGCAAGGTAGCGGTGCGCGAAGCGCTGGACATCCGCGCCGAAGACGCATAATGCAACGCCACGTTGCAGATCCGCGCCGACGCCATCGCGCCCGGTGGTTTCCGCGCGTTTTCAGCCCCCTTCCCGGCAAATATAAGAACGGTCCGATACCCAGAAATTGACCGGTATGACGTAATGGCAGCGCATGCCATGCGACTCCATTGCAATCGTCTGATTGCGGCGGACGCTTGCCTATAGGCAGACCTGACGCTCACGTTTTAGGAAAGGTCTGTCGTTGCGGGAGCACGTCATACCTATCCAATCCGAACTTCGCTTCACCTTTTCCGTCGGCGACGAATCCTTCGAGGTCGTCGAGTTCACGCTGCACGAAGGCCTGTCCGAGACCTTCCTGCTTGACGTAGACCTCGCCAGCGCCAACGCCGCCATCGACTTCGGCCAGGTGCTGGACCGCGCCGCGCTGCTCACCCTCTGGCAGGGCGATACCCCGGTGCGCTACGTGCATGGCGCGGTGTCATCGTTCATCCAAGGCGACACGGGCTTTCGCCGCACCCGCTACCGCGCGGTGATCGAGCCGCGGCTGGCGCGCCTCAAACTCAGTTCGGACTGGCGCATCTTTCAGTCCCTTACGGTTCCGCAGATCGCCGAAGCGGTGCTCAAGGCGCATGGTCTGGCCCAAGACTACGAGCAGCGCAACACCACCGAGCACCAGGCCCGCGAATACTGCGTGCAAGCGGGCGACACCGACTATCACTTCGTCGAGCGCATCATGCGCGAGGAAGGCTTCTTCTATTCCTTCCGCCACAGCCCCGAAGGCCATCGGCTGGTCCACAGCGACCGCCTGTTCATCCATGGCCGCGTGGGCGACGAACCCGTGCAATACAACCCCACACCCGGCGGTGACCAGCCACACCCCGCGCTGCGCCGCTTCGCCTATACCGAGAACGTGCGCACCGCGCGTCAGACGCAGCGCGACTACACCTTCCACCATCCGCGATACGCACACCAGCACAGCCGCGACGGGCAAGACCTGGACCACCAGGGCCGCCGCTACGAACGCTACGACTATCCCGCGCGCGCCAAGTTCGACGAGGCCGGCAAACCCTTCGCCGGAAACCGCCTGCGCGGCCATCGCCGTGATGCGCGCATTGCCCTGGTCGAAGGCGACGATCCCCGCCTGCAGCCGGGCATTTCCTTCACGCTGGCCGGGCACCCGCGCGAAGCCATGAATCGCGGCTGGCGCCCGGTGCGTATCGTCCACCGGGGCAAGCAGCACGCCAGCCAGGCCGAGGAAAGCGCCGAGGCGCAGGCGGGTACGCATTACCGCTACGAGGCCGAGCTGGTGCCGGACGACGCCGAGTGGCGCGCCGAACCGCTGCCCCGGCCACACATTGATGGACCGCAGAACGCGGTCGTGGTCGGTCCGCCCAACGAAGAAATCCATACCGACGAATATGGACGCGTGAAGGTCCAGTTTCCCTGGGATCGCGTGGGCAAACATGATGAGTTCAGCTCATGCTGGATCCGTGTGTCCCAGAATATTGCCGGCGCCACGTGGGGCCACATGGCCATCCCCCGCATCGGCCAGGAGGTCATCGTCTCGCATTTCGACGGCGACCCCGACCAGCCCGTGATCACCGGCCGCGTCTACAACCGCCTGCAGTTGCCGCCTTACGAACTGCCAAAGTTCAAAGACCTGGCAACGGTCAAGAGCAAAGAGCACAAGGGCAAGCGGGCCAGCGAACTGCGGCTGGACGACACCCCATCGCAAATCAGCGCCGCGCTGATGAACGACCATGGCGCCAGCCACCTGCACCTGGGTTATCTCACCCATCCGCGGCCCAACGGTGGCGCGCCGCGCGGCGAAGGCTTCGAACTGCGCACAGACCTTCACGGGACGCTGCGCGCCGCGCAAGGCCTGCTGCTGACCACGGAGTCGCAAGCCAACGCCCAAGGTGGCCAACTCGACCGCGACGAGATCGTGGCCGTCCTGGAGGCAGCGCTACAACTAGCCCGCAGCCTGGGCAACTACGCCGGCGAGCATCAAGGCGCCCCTCACGACGCCGAGCCGCGCCGGGATCTGACTGCGTGGGTGCGAGCCCTTGGCCATGGCGCCAACGACCAGACCCGCGGCACTGGCGAAGGAACCGAGCCTGTCATGGCGCTATCCGCCCCCGCCGGCATCGCTGCCGCAACACCCCTCTCCATCGCGTTGGGCGCGGGCGAACATCTGGATGCCGTCGCCCACGCAAACCTGCAGTTGACGGCCGGTGAACGCGTGGTCGTCAACGCCGGCAATGGCCTGGGCACGTTCGCGCAACGGGGAGACATGCGCCACATCGCGCATACCGGCCAGCTGCGCCTTCAGGCGCAACACAACAGCATCCACATCGACGCCGACAAGAGCGTGGAGGTTCGCGCCAACAACAACCATGTCACGGTTTCAGCCGAAGAACACATCACCCTGCTGTGTGGCGGCGCCTACATCAAGATGGCAGGCGGCAACATCGAGATGGGCATGCCCGGGGTCTTCACCGTCAAGGCCACAGACCACAACCTCACGGGACCGGGAACCATGGTGCCCACCCTCGGCCAATTCTCGGGCAAGCCCAGGCCGTTTGAAGAGTTCTTCGTGTTGCGCGACGCAAGCACGAACAGAGTTCTGCCGAATCACGCGTACGAGATCGTCCGCGCCAGCGGCGACATCGTGCGCGGACGGACCGACGCGCAGGGCCGTACGCAGGTCATCACCAGCGATACGAGTGAACCTTTGGAGGCTTCGGCAATACCGGATCCGGATGACCTCTTGCATTTCGACGCCAGCTATTGGGATGGCGCTGGCAGCTATTCGCTGGATTTTCTTCGCAATCCTAATTAGGAGACAGGCTGAATCATGGCCACTCAGACCGTACGTCCCGGGCCGAAGAACCCAGGGGGAAGCACCCGAGGCTCGACCAAACCTGACGCATCCGGCCAGGTGCTACCCGTGACCAATCCGCTGGACCTCTGGTATCTGTGCGAGAAGGCACGCTATGCCAGCGCCAATCCGTACAGGCGTGCCAGCGATGACGCACCCATGTACCAACGCACGGTTGCTCTGATGATCCGGGCGGATAACGAGCTCTTTGAGTATCGCTGGCCCTATTGCGCCGAAGTGGGCTACGACATGACGAAGACGCCGCCGGCTCCGATCATGAGTAAAAAACAGCCGCATCGGCCGAGTTCCTTTCCTTTGTCTCAATACAAGCGGATCAGTAGCCGGCAGTTTCCGCAGTACAGCAGTGTTGAGGTGGTGGTGGACTTGTTGGGTTTAGATGAGCTTGAGAAGATGGTTCCAGTGCCGTTGCCGCCGGACGTCGAGGAAGGAATTTGGCAGGATATTCAGGTCGTGCAGAAAAGCCCGATGCGAATTCCTGATGTTGTGCGGATCATCAACCACACGATGGGAGGCGAGCCTCAATACAGTCAGCCTAATCTCGCTGGTGTGATTGAAATGAAGTTTGGGAAGGACTCGCTTTCTGATGAGCAGCGACAGGCTTACGAAGACATAGCCGGTGACAGCGAAAAATTCCGATTGCTTCAAACCGACCGATGCGACAGAGCAGACAGGCACCAGCGCCGCGAGTGGCTCACTGCGGCGCAGAACGAACCCGTTTACAAACCCGTGTCTCAGGTTATGTCGCTGCCCTTGCGAGCTTCGGCTGATCCGCACGGCCTCGTGGTGGGTTTGATTGACGCCGAGCACCAGGCTGCAAAGCGGGCCCTCGAAGTCAGACCACCGCCGCCGGAACGTCCTGCCATGAGCGTCGGCCCCGCTATCGGACACGATAACGCAGCGACTGCTCGGGCGCGCGCGCAGATTGAGATTTCACTCATGGCCCCCTTCTTGTTTGTGGGAGCCACGGGTATTAGCACTGGCATGGCGGCCGCTGCTGGAGGCAGTGCTGCACTCTCAGGGTCAACCTTGGCTGCACGAGCCGGCCCGCGAGTCGTGCAGTATGGCCGCCTTGTTACCTGGGGCCGCTTCACAGGAGTGACCAGTGCAGCAGGAACGAGTGTGACCTACGCCAAATCGAAAGACGGAATCTCCGCACCGATTCTGACTCCCGAACTTCAACGCCAATGGCAGGCATATCAGGAGTGGGAGGCCAGCCAACGGAATCAACCGCGCACGGAGCAGCTGTATCTGTTCTGGGCCGATGCGCCGGAGACTAAACAATGACCAATTTTTTTAATGAATTCGATGCCGAACGCTGGTACTTCACCTTCGCGGATGAGGACGACAACACACTACTCGTTCAGCAAGTCGGGGTTATTGCCATATTCCATCTTGTTGACGCCTATCTGCCTGTTCGTCGCAAAGGCATCGCAGAGGCGTTCACTCTCTACCATGAACTCTATGGCGATAAGCTCAAGGGCGGATATCGCGAAGATAAGCGCATGATCGTCCGCCCCTTCGCCAAAATGGACTTTGAAGCCTATCGAGACTACATCGTGAATACCAGTCCGATGGATGTCGTCGAGTTCAAATGTATGTCCAAGTTAAGTTTGGGGCACGTTAGCGACTATATGTTTGGGGTCTTTTCTCCCGCCGGATGGTATGAGCAGGTTCACAAACCTCTCACTACTGTACGGGCCTATCTACCTGTCGTAGAGCTTGCGGGGGAAGGGAAAGCCCGATTCGAGAGTTTCCTGTTGAAGTGCTGCGCGTTGCTTCGCCCTCTCCATGGCGCTGCCGGACTGGGGATTCAGGAATGCCACGATTGGGAGGATTACCAGACCCTTGAACACGAGACAGCCTGGGCATATAGAGGGGTAGATGTTTGCGGACCGACGGGAAAGAAGACCCTGCGTGAGGGCTACAAGAATCTCAACTGGTACACCTTCCTGGCCCATCACTGGATTGCCACATTGGGCACGCCTGAAGAGTTGAAGACGAAGCTCAACGACGATCGCATCGCGCTTCTCCCCTACGAATGGGGCACGGCCATCCGCGCAGGCGAATGGCCCGCACTCGGCAAAGCCGAGACAAACCCGACTCCCGAACTATACGTAAAGGTCAACAACGCCATCCGTTCATTGCGGGTGCAGGACGTCGGATCTCTGCACTACGGCTCCATCGCCGGTGAGATCCGCTTCAATCCGCTGACCAGCAACCTCTGGCTGCGCCGTTTCGATAGGCTGGAGGAAATCAAGGCCGTCATCGACGAGTCGGGCAAGATCAAAACCAGCGAACGTCACTTCCTGCGCATGCTCTCCGGCTCACCTTGTCCATGGCCCGGCATCTGGATCTGCGAAGAGGAGCCTTCCCAAGGCAGGCAGACATTCATGCACAACGATCTTCTGCCGGAAGTAAACGGCCAAATAGTCACCTGGCGTCTGGTCAAAGCGCTATAGCGGAGGCAACAACCAAATGCCAGAAATAATCCGCAAAGACGACAGCACCGACCACGGGGGGTCGGTGCTGGAAGGTTTCCCGCACACCAATCTCAATGGCAAACCCATTGCCGGCGTCGGCCATCAGGTCTCCTGCCCCAAGTGCGACGGCGTCTTTCCCATCGTGCAGGGCAGCGCTACATACAAGATCAATGGCATCCCGGTTGCGCTGCACGGCATGACGACGGCCTGTGGCGCCCGCCTGATCGCCAGCGGCTCAAAAGCGCGTGTCGAACGCCAAGCGGTCCGGGATCATCAGCGTGACTAGCTCTTAGCCGCGCTCGACCTTCCATCCCATCTCGGCCGATATCCCCGCAGCCGCGCTCTGCACCACCGGCACCATCTCACGCATCCGCTCCAGCGACATATAGGGCACGGTGCTCGACACGCTGATCGCGGCGACGATGCCGCTGGAAGCATCGCGCACGGGCGCCGCAACGCAGCGGATCGACGGTTCGTTGTCTTCCAGGTCGAACGCGTAACCCTGCGACGCGTAATCGCGCATGCGGTCGCGGAACCCCTCCCAGCCTTGCTGCCCGCCGGGCGCGCGCGACGACACCGGTGCGCCGACGCGATGCAGCGCCTTCCACTGCGGCTCGTCCGCATCCAGCAGCAACGCCTTGCCCACGCCGGTCGCGGCGAGCGGCATGCGGTGGCCCACACGCGAACGCATTTCCAATCCCTTCTTGCCCGGAATCTTTTCGAGGTACAGCACGTCGTTGTTGTCGCGCACCGCCAGGTGAATCGTGTCGCCCGTCATGTCGGCAAGGCTGTCCAGATAAGGGCGCGCCAGCGTCGCCAGCGGAAAAGCCTCGCGCGCCTGAAAGCCCAGTTCGATCAGCTTGGGGCCCAGCACATAGCCGACGCCCGGCAGCGCGCGCAGGTAGCGCTCTTGCACCAGACAGCTTGCGAGCCGGTGCGTGGTGCTGCGCGCCACGCCGATACGCGCGCAGATTTCCTTCAGGTCGCGTGCGCCATCGGCCACGGCCTGCACCACGGCAAGACCGCGCATTAACGTCTGCGTGCCGGCCGGTGCGGCGGCATCAGGGTCAAGCGTGGCGGATTGCGCGGAGTTCAGCGTGGTGGTGGTCATGGTGCGAAGGCAGTGTTGCGGGGCGGCGGGAAAGATCGGCAAGCATACCCGGCGTCGCGGCACGGATACATGTGAATTCCCTGTATGTGGGATTTAATTCTATATTTTGAGATTTTTCAAGCGCTGAACTAGAATTTTTGCCATCGTGCGCTGCGCACCTCTCCCGCGCGCGCTCGGCAGATTTCAGACAACAAGGTTCGCGCCCTCTCAGCCCTCCCGCGCGCCATCACGGCGCCACGACGGCAGCCGGATGCGCGGACAGAGACGAGACAGACTCTGATGAATACCGGATCGCCCGCCCGTGCGGCTCTCATCGCGCTGGATTGGGGCACCTCTTCACTTCGCGCCTACCGCCTGGACGCCACGGGCCGCACGCTCGATACGCGCCATTTGCCCTGGGGAATCATGCGCCTGCCGCAACCGTTGCAGGACGGCGCAGCCACTACGGCACTATCCGGCTTTGAACTGGCTTTTGACCAGGCGTGCGGCGACTGGCTGCGTGCCGAACCCGCCCTGCCCGTCATCGCCTGCGGCATGGTCGGCAGCGCGCAGGGCTGGAAGGAAGCCGCCTACCTGGACGTGCCCGTCGAACTTGAACGCATCGGCACGCTGCTGACCGTGGTGGACCGCCCCGGCGGCACGCCCGTCCACATCGTGCCCGGCCTCATCCAGCGCCACGGACTGCCCAACGTGATGCGCGGCGAAGAGACCCAAGTCTTCGGCGTGATGGCAGACGAGGCCAGCGCCAATGCCGACAGCGTGCTCATCGGATTGCCCGGCACGCACTCCAAATGGGTCAACGCACGCCGCGGCCGCGTCACCCACTTCGACACTTTCATGACCGGCGAGGTCTACGCGGCGCTGCGCGGCCACACCATTCTGGGCCGCACAATGGCCGACGCCCCCAGTGCCGACATGGCTGCCTTCGAACGCGGCGTGAAGGTCGCGGGTGCGCCGGCAGGCCGGGCGGGCGTGATGTCCACCATCTTCAGCACGCGCGCGCTGGGCTTGACCGGCGAACTCGCGCCCGAGTCGCAGGCCGACTACCTGTCGGGCCTCTTGATCGGCCATGAAGTCGCCGCGCTGGCCGAGATGCTGCGCCAGCAGGGCGAACTGCCCCGCATCGTGCTGTGCGGCGAGCCCGCGCTATGCAAGCGCTACATCCTGGCCATGCAGCATTACGGCCTGGGCGCGCCCGAGCAGGCGCAGAACGCCACCGAGCGCGGCCTGTGGCACCTGGCTATCTGCGCCGGGCTCGTCTCCCCTTCCATTCAGCTCTCCGCCTAGGAATCTTCGATGAACCATCCCGGTCTGCAAACCGCCATGGCCCACTGCGGCCTGATCGCCATCCTGCGCGGCATCACGCCCGCCGAAGCCGAGCCCGTCGGACAGGCGTTGTACGAGGCGGGCTTTCGGCTGATCGAAGTGCCGCTGAATTCGCCGGATCCGCTGGACAGCATTCGCGCCATGCGCGCCGCGCTGCCCACCGACTGCCTCATCGGCGCCGGCACCGTCCTCAATCCCGACGACTGCGCCCGCATCCAGCAGGCCGGTGGCGAACTCATCGTCATGCCGCACAGCGACCCGGCCGTCATCCGCCAGGCCAAGAAGCTGGGCATGGCGTCCTGCCCCGGTGTCGCCACGCCCACCGAAGCCTTCGCGGCGCTGGCCGCCGGGGCCGACGTGCTGAAGATGTTCCCGGCCGAGCAGCTCGGCCCGGCCGTGCTCAAGGCCTGGCGCGCCGTGATGCGCTCGCCGATCGCGCTGGTTCCCGTGGGAGGCATCACGCCCGACAACCTTTCGAATTACGCCCAGGCGGGCGCCAGCGGCTTCGGCCTGGGCTCCGCCTTGTACAAACCCGGCCTGTCGGCCGAAGCAACCGGCCAGAACGCACGCGCTTTCGTCGCGGCCTGGCAACGCGCCTATCCTGCCCAGGAGACACAAGCATGAAGATCACCAAGCTCACCACCTACATCGTGCCGCCCCGGTGGTGCTTCCTGAAGATTGAAACGGACGAAGGCATCGTCGGCTGGGGCGAGCCCGTCGTCGAAGGCCGCGCGCACTCCGTCGCCGCCGCCGTCGAGGAACTGTCCGACTACCTGATCGGCAAGGATCCCCGCAACATCGAAGACCACTGGACGGTCCTGTACCGCGGCGGCTTCTACCGCGGCGGCGCCATCCACATGAGCGCACTGGCCGGCATCGACCAGGCGCTGTGGGACATCAAGGGCAAGCACCTTGGCGTGCCCGTGTCGCAGCTCTTGGGCGGCAACGTACGCGACCGCATCCGGGTGTACTCGTGGATTGGCGGCGACCGTCCGGCCGATACCGCGGCGGCCGCCAAGAGCGCCGTCGAGCGCGGCTTCACCGCCGTCAAGATGAACGGCACCGAAGAGCTGCAATACATCGACTCGTTCGACAAGGTCGAAAAGTGCCTGGAGAACGTGGCCGCCGTGCGCGACGCCGTCGGCCCGAACGTGGGCATCGGCGTGGACTTCCACGGCCGCGTCCACAAGCCCATGGCCAAGGTGCTGATGAAGGAACTTGATCCGTTCAAGCTCATGTTCATTGAAGAGCCCGTGCTGAGCGAACACTACGAAGCGCTGAAGGAGCTGGCGCCGCTGACGTCCACGCCGATCGCGTTGGGCGAGCGCCTGTTCTCGCGCTGGGACTTCAAGCGCGTGCTGTCCGAAGGCTACGTCGACATCATCCAGCCCGACCCGTCGCACGCCGGCGGCATCACCGAGACCCGCAAGATCGCCGCGATGGCCGAAGCCTATGACGTCGCGCTGGCTCTGCACTGCCCGCTCGGCCCCATCGCGCTGGCCACCTGCCTGCAGATCGACGCCGGCTGCTACAACGCGTTCATCCAGGAACAGAGCCTGGGCATCCACTACAACGCCGCCAATGACCTGCTCGACTACGTCAGCAACCGTGAGGTCTTTGCGTACGAGGACGGCATGGTCGCGATCCCGCAAGGGCCCGGCCTGGGCATCGAAGTGAACGAGGAATACGTCAAGGAACGCGCCGCAGTGGGCCACCGCTGGCGCAACCCCATCTGGCGTCACGCCGACGGCAGCTTCGCCGAATGGTAAGCCGATAAAAGAGAGAGGAGACTCCTTTGTCCACCGCCGCGCACGCCGGCCTGCAGGGCGCTCAGCGCCCGACCCGCAGCCGCTACATCATCATGGTGATGCTGTTCATCACCGTCGTCATCAACTACCTGGACCGCAGCAACCTGTCCATCGCCGCCCCCGCCCTCAAGGACGAGTTCGGCTTGGACACCTGGCATGAAGGCCTGATCCTGTCGGCCTTCGGCTGGACCTACGCCGCCATGCAGATTCCCGGCGGCTGGCTGGTGGACCGCGTGTCCCCCCGCGTGCTGTACGCCGCCGCGCTGATCCTGTGGTCCGCGGCCACGTTCTTCATGGGCTTTGCCGGCAGCTTCGTCATCCTGTTCGTCCTGCGCCTGGCCGTGGGCGCGCTGGAAGCCCCGGCCTACCCCATCAACAACCGCGTCGTCACGACCTGGTTCCCCGAACGCGAACGCGCCACCGCCATCGGCTTCTACACGTCGGGCCAGTTCGTCGGCCTGGCGTTCCTGACGCCCGTACTGGCCTGGCTGCAGCACCACTACGGCTGGCACATGGTGTTCGTCAGCACCGGCCTCCTGGGCATCATCTGGGGAGTGCTGTGGTTCATGATCTACCGCGAACCGCGCCAGTTCAAGGGCGCCAACGCGGCGGAAATCGAGCTGATCCAGCAAGGCGGCGGCGTCGTCGATCTGGACACGCGCGTGCGCGAGAAGAAGGCGCCGTTCAACTGGAACGACCTGGGTCTGGTCATGAGCAAGCGCAAGCTGTGGGGCGTGTACCTCGGCCAGTTCTGCCTGACCTCCACGCTGTGGTTCTTCCTGACCTGGTTCCCCACGTATCTGGTCAAGTACCGCGGCATGGACTTCATCAAGTCCGGCTTCCTGGCGTCGGTGCCGTTCCTGGCCGCCTTCATCGGCGTGCTGTGCTCGGGGGTGCTGTCCGACTTCCTGATCCGCCGCGGAGCCACCGTCGGCATGGCGCGCAAGCTGCCCATCATTCTGGGCCTGTTGATCTCGACGTCAATGATCGGCGCGAACTTCACGGACTCCACGCCGTGGGTCATCTTCTTCCTCGCCGTCGCGTTCTTTGGCAACGGCCTGGCGTCGATCACGTGGTCGCTCGTGTCCACGCTGGCGCCGGTGCGCCTTCTGGGCCTGACCGGCGGCGTGTTCAACTTCGTCGGCAACCTGTCGTCGATCTGCACGCCCATCGTGATTGGCTTGCTGGTGTCCAAGGACAGTTTCGCCCCGGCGATCGTGTACGTGTCGTCGCTGGCGTTGCTGGGCGCGCTGTCGTACATCCTGCTGGTTGGGAAGGTGGAGCGGATCGAGGCTTGATCGGCATGCCGGGAATTCACCTCCCCGGCCAGTCCTGACCAAATGGGCGTCCAATGGGACGCCCTTTTTTATTTGCGAAGCGTCCGATACCGCAGGTCCAAGCGGCCCAGGTCAATCCCGGGTGCGATGCGGCGCCGTCCTTGCACCAAGGCGCTCGTCATTGGGCCGCTCCCGCACGCCGCACCGTTCTCAACGGTGTCAAAACTATCACCGTTGGCGGTTGTTTCCCTTCAACCATTCCCGGAGTATCCGTCTCCGAACGCTGCGCCAGCCTCGGCGACGAAACGATTCATGGCGGCCGCCCTTCCGGGCTTTTCGACGGCTTGACAAGATTTCGTCTATAAACGAATATCCGCATGTACGAAATCGAACACTACTTGGCCGCAAATGGTCGCACAAATCCCTATCTCGATTGGTTGAAAGGCCTGCGAGACAATCAGATCAAAGTTGCCGTCATACGACGCATCTCGCGAATTGAATCGGGCAATTTTGGAGATCACCGGTTTTGCCGCGATGGCGTCTGGGAATTGAGGATTGACGCCGGCCCCGGCTATCGCGTGTATTACGCCCCATGTGGCAAGCGCGTCGTACTGCTGCTTTGTGGCGGCGACAAGAAAACACAGGCATCGGATATCGACAGGGCTGTGAATTACCGGAAGGACTGGGAGCAAAGATCATGAGAAGCAGACCCCATGACGAAGCGATGGCAGCGCTGTACCGGGATGATCCAGGTCTGGCCGCAGACCTGATCAACAGCGTGCTGGAAGACGGCGACCAGGCCGAGCTGCTTATCGCACTACGCCAGCTTACGCTAGCCTTCGGAGGCGTTCAGTCTGTGGCCACGCAGGCAAGCCTGAATCCGACGCAGCTATATCGCACATTGTCGCCAAGCGGCAACCCAGCGCTCAGCAGTCTGACGGCCATCCTGAAGGCGATGGGATTGCGGCTGGCGGTGCAGCCGCTGGACCAACGGCACGCCGGCTAGCGGCTTCGGTGTCACGGCTTCCTACTGCAGAACCGCCTCCGCCGGCCTGAACCGCTTGAAATCCCAATGCCTGCCCGGCGCCGCCTCAAGCAACTGGCGCGTGTAGCCGTCCCTCGGCTGGGTCAACACCGCAGCCGCATCCCCAGCCTCGACAATCTGCCCCGACTTCATCACCACAATCGAATCGCAGATCTGCGCCGCCACACGCAGGTCATGGGTGATGAACAGCACCGCCGTATCGGTGCGTGCGCGAATGTCTTCGATCAGCTCCAGCACTTGCGCCTGCACCGAAACGTCTAGCGCCGACACGGCTTCGTCGGCGATCAGGATGTCGGGCCGCAGGGCCAGGGCCCGCGCGATGCAGATGCGCTGGCGTTGCCCGCCCGAGAACTGATGCGGGTAGCGATCCATGGTTTCCGCACTCAACCCGACAATGTCCAGCAGCTCGATGGCCCGCGTCCGTGCTTCGTCTTCCGGCACGCCAAAATTGCGCATGCCTTCGACGATGGAGTCGCCTACCCGGATGCGCGCATTGAGCGACCGGTACGGATCCTGGAACACCACCTGGATGCGCTTGCGCACCGGATGGAACTCGCGCTTGGTGGCGGTGGCGATTTCCGTGCCGTCCAGCCGCACGCTGCCAGCGCTCGGATCGATCAGCCGCGCAATGCAGCGCGCCAGCGTGGATTTCCCCGACCCCGACTCCCCAACGACGCCGACAATTTCCTTCTTGCGCAGCGTGAAGCTGACGTCTCTGACCGCGTGCACCGTGCGCTTGGCCTTGAAGAAGCCGCGCTCGGCATAGGTCTTCTGCAGGCCTCTCACGACCAGCACCGGCGCACCTTCCGGCGCCTGCCTTGCCTGCGGCGCCAGGCCAGGGACCGATGACACCAGCATGCGGGTGTAGGCCTCTTTGGGACGCGCGAGGATGTCGTCGCGCGTGCCCACTTCCACCAGGCGCCCCCGGTTCATCACCGCAATGCGATCGGCGATTTCCGCCACCACACCGAAGTCGTGCGTGATGAATAGCACAGCGGTGTTGTGCGACTGCTGCAGTTCCTGGATCAACGCCAGGATCTGCTTTTGCGTCGTCACATCCAGCGCAGTGGTCGGTTCATCGGCGATGAGCAGCTTGGGATTCAGGATCAGCGCCATGCAGATCACGATGCGCTGGCGCTGCCCACCCGACAACTGGTGCGGGTACGACTGGTAGATGCGTTCGACGTCCGGCAGCCGCACCGATTCCAGCATGGCCAGAATCTTGCGCTTGCGCGACGCCGCATCCATGCCGCTGTGGGTGCGCAGCACCTCGTCGATCTGCCAGCCCACCGTGCGCACAGGGTTGAGCGCCGTCATGGGCTCTTGAAAGACCATGGACATGCGCGTGGCGCGCAGTTCACGCAGGCGTTCCGGCGTGCAGGCCAGCACGTCCTCGCCATCCAGCAGGATGCGGCCCGCGCTGGGCTTGAGCGCATCGGGCGCCAGAAGGCCCATCACCGAAAACGACGTGACCGACTTGCCCGACCCGGACTCGCCGACGACGCACAAGGTTTCGCCGGCGTGAATGTCGAAGCTGATGCCTTCCACCACGTGGCGCGGCTCCTCTTGCGGCGCGCCCACCAACTGGACCGACAGGCTCTGCACTTGCAGCACGGGCATTGTGGATTCGTTCATGTCAGACCCTCCGCGCCATCTTGGGATCAAGGGCGTCGCGCATCGCGTCGCCCAGCATGTTGACGCTGAGCACCGTCAGCGCCAGGAACAGGCCCGGCAGCAGGATCAGCTCGGGTCGGACCTGGAAGTACATGCGGCCCTCGGCGATGACGTTGCCCCAGGACGGAAACTCCGGCGGCATGCCCACGCCCAGAAAGCTCATGACCGCCTCGGACAGCATGGCGGACGCAAAGATGAAGGTGCCCTGCACTATCAGCGGCGCAACGGTGTTGGGCACAAGATGGCGCATCATCAACACCCGCGTCGGCGTGCCAAGCGAAATGGCGGCCTCCACATAGGGCTCGTCGCGCAGGCTCAGGATCAGTCCGCGCACCAGGCGCACCACCCGCGGAAACTCGGGCACGGCAATCGCGATCAGCACCGTCAGCAGGCTGGCGCCGGTGACGGCGACCAGCGCGATGGCCAGCAGGATGCTGGGCACGGACATGATGCCATCCATGATCCGCATGATGACCATGTCCGCCGCCCGGAAGTAGCCGGCGATCACGCCCAACACCAGTCCGGGTATCAGCGCCGCCACGGCCGTGCCCGCGCCGATCATCAGCGAGATGCGCGCGCCGTGGATCACGCGCGACAGCACGTCTCTCCCGTAGGCGTCGGTGCCGAACCAATGCTCGGCGGAAAAGCCTTTCAGGCGCTGCATGGGGTTGATGGCCATCGGATCGGCCAGCCCCAGCAGATTGGCCGAGACGGCGGCCAGCACGATGACCGCCAGCATGACCAGCGCGGCCATGACCGGCCAGGTGGACAGCGTGCGAACCAGCGCCGACCGGGGCGGCTTGCGGGCGGCCGGGGCGACGCCCGTCCCACCCGCGATCGAGTGTATGGAAGTGGACATGCGGATTCCTTCAGTAACGGATGCGCGGATCGAACACCGAATACAGAACGTCGATGGTCAGGTTCACGCCGATATAGACCAGCGAGAACAGCAGGATCAGCCCCTGGATGAGCGGATAATCCCGGGCCAGCACGGACTCGACCACCAGCCGGCCCAGCCCGGGCAGGTTGAACACCGATTCCGTGACGACCACACCGCTGATCAAGAGGGCGATGCTGACGCCGATGACGGTGATGATCGGCACGGCCGCGTTGCGCAGCGCGTGCGCCATCATCACGGCGCGCTCGGTGATGCCCTTGGCACGGGCGGTTCGGATGAAGTCTTCGCCCATCACTTCGAGCACGCTGCTTCGGGCGATTCGCGCGATCAGCGCCACAAAGCCGGTGCTAAGCGCGATCGTGGGCAGCAACAGGTGCATGCCGAACGCGACGAGGCCGGCTGAAGGCGACTTGTAGCCCTGCACCGGCAGCCAGCCCAGTTTCATGGCGAATAGCAGGATCAGCGCGTAGCCGGTGACGAAGATCGGCACCGAAAAACCCAGCACCGAAAACGCCATCACCGCGCGGTCCGCGCGGGTGCCGCGCCGCCAGGCCGAGAAGACGCCCAGCGGCACCGCGATCAGCGTGGACAGCAGGATGGTCGATAGCGCCAGCGCCAGCGATGGCCCCACGCGGCTGCCGATCATCGCCGTCACCGGCGTGCCGGAATGCAGCGACGTGCCCAGGTCGCCTTGCAGCACCTGTCCGCCCCACAGCATGAACTGGGTAGCCAGCGACCGGTCCAGTCCCATGTGCTCGCGGATCTGCGCCAGTTGCGTCTCGGTGGCCGCGTCACCCGCCAGGATCAGCGCCGGATCGCCGGGCGTCAGCCGCAGCAGGCAGAACACCAGCACGGCCACCGTCAGAACCACGGGGACCGTGGCCAGGACGCGTCTGAGAATGTAGCTGAACATGGCTTAATTGCTGGCTTTCTTGATGTTCCAGAACACCGGCGCCGGCGAGTCCAGCACGCCCGACAGCTTCTTGCTGAACGCCGCTGCCGTCTCGATCTGGCCCAGCGTGATCGCCACGCCCTCGTCCAGCATGACGTCCTGCAGTTGCTCGGCAATCTGCTTGCGTTCCGGTTCCGTGCCTGCCACCAGGAACTTGTCGCGCAGCGCTTCCACCTGCGGCACCGTCGGCCAGCCAAACCACGCCTTCTCGCCATTGGCCGACACGCCGTAGTTGCGCAGCGGATCCATGATCTCGCTGACGTGCCACGTGGTCACGAAGATGCTCCAGCCGCCCTTGGCCGGCACGTCGCGATTGGCGCGGCGCGACAGCATGGTCATGAAGTCCATGGCCTGCAGTTGCACGTTGAAGCCCGCCTGGCGCAACTGCTGCGCCATCACCACCGGAATGGCCGAGGCCATCGCAATGTCGGTGGCGTGCAGGATCACCACGGGAGCGCCGTCATACTTGGCCTCCTTCAGCAGCGCCTTGGCCTTCTCGATGTTGGACGGCACGATCATGTCGGCGCGCGTGTTGCTGGAATACGGCAGATCGCAGCCGAACACCGCGCCGCACGTCTTGAAGAATTCCGGGTCGCCCACCTGCGCCTTCAGGATGTCGTCCTGGCCCACCGCGTACATGGCGGCCTGACGCACCAGCTTGTTGTCGAACGGCGCATGCAGCTGGTTGAAGCGGTACATGGGCTGGTAGCCCATCTTGTCCAGAATGCGCAGCGTCAGGTCCGGCGAGCTCTTCACCATCGGCACCAGATCGAACGGCACAGTCTCGATGTAATCGACCTCGCCGCCCAGCAACGCATTCACCGTCGTCATCGGGTCTGCCATCGCCACCCATTCCACGCGGTCCACGTTGACCACCTTGCCGCCCGCCGTCCAACTGGGCGCTTCCTTGCGCGGCACGTAGTCGGCGTTCTTCTCATAGACCGTCTTCACGCCCGGCTGGAATTCCTTCTGCACGAACTTGAAGGGACCGGACCCGGTGTAATCGGTGATGGCCTGCGCCACCGGCGTCTGCGCCACGCGCTTGGGCATCATGAAACTGGGCAGTCCGCTGGGCTTGCCCAGCGCCGACAGGACGTCGGCGGGCGCCTTCAACACGATCTTGAAGGTCTTGTCGTCGACGACGTCCATCGACGCCACCAGCGGCATGAGTTGGCGGCCGGTCTTGTCCGACTGCGCCCAGCGCTGGATCGATGCCACACAATCTTCGGCCTTGACCGGCGCGCCGTCGTGCCATTTCAGGCCATCGCGCAGCGTGAACGTGTAGGTCTTGCCGTCGGGCGATATCTCCCACTTATCCGCCATCTGCGGCTGGATCTTGTTGTCCGCGTCCGTGGCCAGCAACGTGTCGTAGATCATGTAGGCATGGTTGCGCGTCTGATGCGACGCTGTCAGCACCGGGTCAAGCACCGTCAGCTTGCTGGCCATCACCACGGTCAGTGTTTCAGCCTGTGCCGGCGCCCAGGCCAATGCGCCGGCGCAAGCCAGCGCGGCGCCCAGACGGGCAAGACCGAAGCGGGTTTCAAGTCTTTCAGCGTTCAGATAAGCCATGTCGTTCCCTTGAAGTTCTTATGGATGAACGGGGCCTGTGGCCGGCCCCTGGTGTCGAATTGCGATCGGATCAGACGATGTCGAATGACAGCGGCGACATCTGCTCGGCGCTGCGGCCAGCCACCAGGTCGCGTGACGGCACCAGCGCCTCGGCGCGGCGCTGGGCCTCGTCCACCTGTTCAGCGGCCTTGCGATAGTCCAGGGAATGCACCTGGCCTTCATGCACCACCCGCTTGCCGTCGATGTACACCGTGTGCACGGCTCGGTCGGCGGCGGCGTAGACCAGGCTGCGCACCGGATCCCGCGACGGACGCATCAGGTGGTGGGTCATGTCCACCATCACCAGGTCGGCGCGCGCGCCCACCGTGATGCGGCCCAGGTCTTCTCGGCCCAGCGCCGTCGCGCCCCCGACCGTCGCGGCGTGGAAGACTTCGCCGGTGGTGACGGCGCGCGGCGTTTGCGCCATCAGGCGGGCCAGATAACCCACGTGGCGCATTTCCTCGATCATGTTGTGCGGATAGGTGTCCGTGCCGATGCCCAGGTTGATGCCCGCGCGGCGATAGCGCCCGAAGTCGCGCAGCGCCATGCCGCGGCGCATGAACACCGTGGGGCAATGCGCCACGCTGGCGCCTGTTTCGGACAGGATGGACAGGTCGGTGGCCGTGTTCCAGTGCGTATTCGGATGATCGTCCACGAAGATGCCGTGGCCCACGATGCTGCCCGGATCCAGCACGCCCAGGCTGTGCAGCCACTGCACGGGCGTCAGGCCGTGCCGGCGCGTGATCTCGTGAAACTCCGGCAGCGACTGCGCGGCGTGCGTCTGCCAGCCGATGCCGCGGCGCTTGGCCTCCTGGTGGCTGGACTTCAGCAGTTCCGGCGTGCAGGTGTCGATCTGCGCCGGCACCAGCATGCCCGTCAGCCGGCCGCATTCATGCGCCTCGGCTTTGTCGATCAGCGCCAGCGCGCGCTCCATGCCGGCCTCGCCCGCCTTCTCGTTCCAGTCGTACTCCACGACATGGCCATTCTTCGTATACCAGCGCGCCGAACGGAACATGGGCGCAATGTAGGCACGCAGGCCGCTTTGCACCATGATGTCGATCCAGTGCTCGTGCGCCACCGACATGTCCACCACGGTCGTCACACCGGACATCAGCAGCTCAGCCGCGGCCAGCGTCAGTTGCGCCGGTGCGGCCTCGTCGTCGCCTTCCATCGTGGGCATGTACTCGTACAGATTCGAGTTGTACAGGCCCGCCGAGCCGGTCTCGTCCGTGTACCCCTTGTTGATGGGTTCATGCACCAGGTGGCTGTGAATGTCCACCAGCCCCGGCATGACCATCATGCCGCTGCCGCTGACAATGTCCGCATCCGGCGCCGCCGCCTGGGCGCCCGGTCCGACGTGCGTGATGCGCCCGTCCGCGAACGCCACGTCGGCGTTCTTCATGTAGACATGCCGCTGGCGCGCCTCGTCCCAGGCAACCACAACCTCGGCGTTCTTGATCAGGGTAGTTTTCAACGCAATATCCTCCGAAATGATTAACGGGTATCCGGTGCTGCTAACGCCAGGCCGGCTGCGCGCCCTTGCGGGCGCTCGGTGGCGCCAGGCTGGGCAGCCCGCGCGGCAGGAACTTTCCCTGGCCCGGCGAGCCCGCAAAATTCGCACCGTCCCAAACGATCTGACCGCGCAGCAACGTCATCGCGGGCCACGCCCGCAGTTGCATCCCGGCATAGGGGGTGTAGTCCACCGCGTGGTGCAGATGTTCGTTGCCCAGCGTGAAGTCACGCTCTTCCCAGATCACCAGGTCAGCGTCGCTGCCGATGGCCAACGTGCCCTTTTGCGGATACAGGCCATAGGCGCGCGCGGGCTGCGTCGCGGTCAGCTCCACAAAGCGGTTCAAGCTGATGCGCCCGCCCAGCACACCTTCCGAATACAGCAGCGGCATGCGGGTCTCGATCCCGGGAATGCCGTTCGGGATATGGCGGAATGCCACTTCCTTGCCGCCTGGCGTCTTGCCGTCTTCGCCGGTCAGGTTGAAGGGCGAGTGATCGGACGAGAACACCGTGAACAGGCCATCCGCCAGCCCCTGCCAGATCTCTTCCTGGCTGGATGCGTCTCGCGGCGGCGGACTGCACACGCAGCGCGCGCCGAAATAGCTGTCGTCCGTGCCCAGGTCTTTTGCAGTCAGCAGGATGTATTGCGGACAGGTCTCCGCGTAGATGTTGAGCCCTTTGGCGCGGGCCTCGCGGATCTGCTGCACTGCCTCGCCGCCCGAGATATGCACCAGCAGGATCGGCACGTCGATCAGCTCGGACAGCGCAATCGCGCGGTGGGCGCCCTCGCGCTCAACCAGCGTGGGCCGCGACACCGCATGAAAGCGCGGCGCAGTGCGACCAGCAGCTTCCAGTCGGCGCGTCAGCCACGCGATGCAGTCGGAGTTTTCGGCATGGATCATCGCCATGCCGCCATGCGTGCGCGCCACGTCCAGCACGTCCAGAATCTGGCCGTCGGACAGCTTGAGCGCGTCGTACGTCATGTACAGCTTGAATGAGGTGTAGCCGGCCTTGATCAGGCGCGGCAGTTCCTCGTTCAGCACTGCGGGCGCGGGGTCGGTCAGGATCAGATGGAAGGCATAGTCCACGCATGCGCGGCCTTCGGCGCGCTGGTGGTAGTCGTCGATGGCTGCCTGCACCGTGCCGCCCTTGCGCTGCGCCGCAAACGGAATCACGGTGGTCGTGCCACCGCAGGCGGCTGAGCGCGTACCCGTGAAAAAGTCGTCGGCCAGCTTCACGGGCGGCGCCATGGGCTGATCCAGGTGACAGTGCGCATCGACACCGCCCGGCGTCACCACGCGACCCGCCACATCGATTTCGCACAGGCCCGGCGCGAGGCCACGGCCGATCTGCACGATGCGGCCGTCGGAAATCGCCAGATCGGCGCGGCAGGTATCGCCGGCAGTCGCCAACACCGCGTCGCGCAGCACCAGATCAAAACCCTGCTTCGTCATATGCGTCAGCCCGTCTGATCCGCCCTTGTCCTGGCAGCGAAAGCGCAACCGGATGGGCATGTTGTGAGCGGATTCTAGGCCGAATACAAAAATGATTACGCTAGTGATTACCCTGAAATATACATTTCAACCTCAGATTGTTAACATTATTTTTTACAGCACCAGCCCGCAGTTCACAACGACGGCGTCCGATCGGGTATCTTCACGTTCACCCGTCAGGTTGCAGACAACGTGACGTCTACAAGCGGCAAAGAACCGCTCACCACCCCTGGCGGCCACCCCGTCCAGGCATCAACCGCGCAAATCAACAACGAGCCCATGGCATCAGACAAACGCGAAACCTCGGTCACCGGCATCTACGAACGCATCTATCGCGCCATCCTGGACAACCGGCTCAAGCCCGGAACCAAGCTGGTCGAAGAGCGCCTGGCCGAAATCTTCGAAGTCAGCCGCCCTCGCATCCGGGAGGTCCTTGCGCGCTTGGCCCACGAACAGATCGTCGAACTGTTCCCCCAACGCGGCGCGTACGTGGCCAAGCCTTCCATCGAGAAGGCGCGCGATGTTTTCGAGGCACGCAGGCTCATCGAACCGGCCGTGGTCCGGCGTCTGACGCAGAACTTGACACCCGACAAGCTGGCGCGCTTGCGCGAACATGTCGTGCTGGAACACGACGCCCGCAAGCGCGACGACAAGCGCGCCATCATCCGGCTGGCTGGCGAGTTTCATATCCTCTTGAGCGAACTGGCCGGTAACGGCGAGTTGGCGCGGACCATGCGCGAACTCTCCACGCTCACGTGCCTGGTCATCTTCCTGTACAACCTGCCCACCGCCACCAGTTGCCGGGACGACGAACATGAACTCATCACCGAGGCCATCGCCGCCCGCGATTCGCAACGCGCCGAGGAACTGACCCTGCATCACCTGGAACACATCGAACAAAGCGTGAAGCTGGAGTCGGTGGAAGAATCGGTGGACCTGGAAGACGTTTTCAAATTCTGAAAGTCACACATGCAAAAAAGCCCCGGTGGATCGATTTCCACCGGGGCTTTTCATTGCGCGGCCCGCAGGCCGGCTCTCAGCAGCCCTGCATCGCCAGCTTGCGCCGCCGCACATTGCCGGCGCGCTGCACCAGCACCAGCGCCAGTCCCGCCGTTGCGATCACCGCGCCGGCAATCGGCACCGCCGCGTAACCCATGCCCGCCGAAATCACCGCGCCCCCGGCCGCTGCGCCCACCGCATTGCCCAGGTTGAATGCGCCCACGTTCATCGACGAGGCCAATCCCGGCGCATCCGTCGCCGCACGCATCACACCCATTTGCAGCGGCGGCACCACCGCGAACGTCGCGATACCGAAGATCAAGAGCGCCACGGCCGCGCCGACCGGCGTGGACGCCAGCCACGGGAACGCCAGCAGATCCACGATGACCAGCACCAGGAAGAAAATCAACGTGCCATCGAGCGAGCGGTCGGCCATGCGCCCGCCCACGCCATTGCCCAGCGTGAAGCCCAGGCCGATCAGCACCAGCATGCCCGTCACGAACGCCGGGGATGCGCCCGTGATCTCGGCCAGCGTCGGCGCGATGTACGTGTACAGCGTGAACATCGCCCCCGCGCCCAGCACCGTGGTCAACAGCGCCAACAGCACCACGGGGCTGCGCAGCACGGCCAATTCATGACGCACATTGGGACGCCGGCCCGCCTCGCCCGCCGGCAGCGCGAACCAGAGCGACAGCATCGCGATCAGCCCCAGCACTGCCGTCGCGGCAAACGACATACGCCAGCCGATCACCTGCCCCAGCCACGTCGCGGCCGGCACGCCGCCCACGTTGGCAATGGTCAGCCCCATGAACATCGTCGCCACCGCGCTGGCCTGCTTGTGACGCGGCACCACGCTGGCGGCCACCAGCGAGCCCAGGCCAAAGAACGCGCCATGGTTCAGACTGGTCACCAGACGGGCCAGCAGCAGCGTCGTGTAGTTGGGCGACAGCGCCGACAGGATATTGCCGATGGTGAAGATCGCCATCAGCAGGATGAGCGCCTTACGCCGCGACCACCTCGAGAACGCCAGCGTCATCAGCGGCGCGCCGATCATCACGCCAATGGCGTAGGCGCTGATCAGCATGCCCGCGCTGGGGATGGATACGTTCACCCCCTCGGCGATGACGGGCAGCAGGCCCATGGGAGAAAACTCGGTCACGCCGATGCCAAACGCACCGACGGCAAGCGCCAACAACGGCGGGCCGGCCTTCACCGGCTGGGTTTCTTGGGGATTCATGCAAGTTCCTTGGGTTCGACGGCGCCGGCAGGACGTTCCTGGGGCGCGCCCGGCCTGAAATGGCCGGCGCATCGGATAGACAGGCATGCAGTATGACCGCCGGATCCTTGCAGAAAAAGGCGTCTGGCGGGCAAACACTTTTGACTTCAGGTCATTAATCAGCGCATGGCCGACCCGCCGCCTGGGCGCGCCGTCAGGTATGCAGTCCCCAGCGCTTTGCATGCTTGCGCGTGTTGGTCGTGATCCATCGCGCCAGCCGCTCCAGAAGCGTCCGTTCTGTTCCCGACCGAGCTTCGTCCCACAAGCGAGTCTTGACCTGGGCCAGCGCGTCCGGCAATGCTCCGACAAGAGATCGCGCCACGGCAGCAACATAGCGCGGGTTAAATCCCAGATCGCTCTCCATGGCATCGAGTTGATCCTTGCCAATAGCGCCCGGTTTGTCTTCCCCGCCAATGGCAAACGCGAACCGCGCGCTCAACCCCGGGTAAATTGCCGTGCACATCAGTCGTAGAACGGCGCAAGGACGTATTTCCCGTCGCCGTTCAGAAGCACAGAGAGGTTCTTCGCGTGGCTGTCGTTGTTGCCCACCATCAGGTTGAACAGAATCCATTGCAGGAAACGCTTTACGTCCGGACCACCGACACCCGCTGCCGCCAGCAACTTGCGGCAATCCAGCAGCGTCGGACCGCCATCCGATTCGTACTTCACGTTCGAAGGCTTGCCCGCCAACTGGCACAGATCCAGCTGATGCAGTCGCCGTAAACCGCCCAGTCCGTCCGGCAGGCGGTCGTAACGCTGAATCAGACACGCGCGCGTTTCCGGTTGATAAACGGCTGGCGCAACGCCCAACCCAAGTGCTGCCGCCAGTTGCATGACCAGCGTGGACGGCTTCAGTGGATTGATCACCTTGCACAAGCGGTATCGACGGCGAGATCGGGCGAGCGTCTGGACGTCCGATCCACGCGTCGTCATATGCGAAGCGCAGAGGCTGCTCGTCGAACAGGCGCCCAACCTTCTGGCCATCCCGGTAGAGATCGAGCGCGTCTAGATTGCTCATGGCAGCCTCGCGCGCTTGGGTGCGATCTGCACCTCCAGCGATTTATTGCCCGCCTTGGCCACAAAAATTACCGCTCGGGAGCAAAGCCGTCACAAACAAAAAGGGCGTCCTCCCGGACGCCCCTCCATTCACCCCAACGCGCTTACTTCAGCAGCAGCGCATTCAACCGCTTCACAAACGCCGCCGGGTCCGCAATCTGCGCCCCTTCTGCCAGCAACGCCTGATCCAGCAGCAGACGCGCCCACTGGTCGAACTCGCCATCTTCAGCCGCACGAATGCGGGCGAGCAGCGGGTGCTCGGGGTTGATCTCCAGCACCGGCTTCACGTTCGGCGCTTCCTGGCCCGCGGCCTTCAGCATGCGCAGCAGGTGCGGGCTGAGCTCGTTCTGGCCCACAACCACGCATGCCGGCGAATCCACCAGACGCAGCGTCACGCGCACTTCCTTGACCTGGTCTTCCAGCGTCTTTTGCAGGCGCTCGACCAGCGGCTTGAAGTCCTCAGCCACTTCGGCCTGGTGCTTCTTTTCTTCCTCGTCGGCCAGTTCCGCCAGATCGAGGCCGCCCTTGGCGACCGACACCAGCGACTTGCCGTCGAACTCGCGCAGGTACGACAGCATCCACTCGTCGACGCGATCGGACAGCAGCAGGACCTCGATGCCCTTCTTGCGGAAGATCTCAAGGTGCGGGCTGTTGCTGGCCGCGGCGAACGTATCCGCCGTGACGTAGTAGATCTTGTCCTGGCCTTCCTTCATGCGCGACACGTAGTCGGCAAACGACACCGTCTGCGCCTGATCGCCCGAGTTCGTCGACGCAAAACGCATCAGCTTGGCGATGCGCTCAAGATTGGCGGAGTCCTCGCCCGCGCCTTCCTTCAGCACCTGGCCGAACTCCGACCAGAACGTCGCGTAGTCTTCCGGCTTGTTTTCGGCCAGGTCTTCCAGCAGCGACAGGATGCGCTTGGCCGAACCCTCGCGGATGGCGCGCACGTCGCGGCTTTCCTGCAGGATCTCGCGCGACACGTTCAGCGGCAGGTCCGCCGAATCGATCACGCCGCGCACGAAGCGCAGGTACGACGGCAGGAGCTGGTCGGCGTCGTCCATGATGAAAACGCGCTTCACGTACAGCTTCACGCCGTGGCGGCCGTCGCGGTCCCACATGTCCATCGGTGCATGCTTGGGCACATACAGCAGCTGCGTGTACTCGCTGCGGCCTTCGACGCGGTTGTGCGTCCACGCCAGCGGATCGTCGTAGTCGTGCGAGACCGTCTTGTAAAACTGGCGGTACTGCTCTTCCGTCACCTCGGACTTGTTGCGGGCCCACAGCGCATTCGCCTGGTTCACCGTTTCCAGTTCGTCGGTTTTGACCTGCTCGCCCTTCTCTTGATCCCACTCTTCCTTGGCCATGCGGATCGGCAGCGAGATGTGGTCGGAGTAGCGGCGCAGAATCTCGCGCAGCTTCCAGCCGTTCAGGAGTTCGTCTTCGTCGGCACGCAGGTGCAGCGTCACGTCCGTGCCGCGGCCGGCCTTTTCAGCGGCGGCGATCGTGAACTCGCCTTGGCCGTCGGATTCCCACTGGATCGCGTCCGTGGACCCGGCGCGGCGGCTGACCACCGTCACCTTGTCCGCCACGATGAACGACGAGTAAAACCCCACGCCAAACTGGCCGATGAGCTGGGCATCCTTTTGCTTGTCGCCGGTCAGCTGCGAGAAGAATTCGCGCGTGCCCGAACGGGCGATCGTGCCCAGGTTGGCCACCGCCTCGTCGCGCGACAGGCCGATGCCGTTGTCGGTGATCGTGATGGTCCGGGCGGTCTTGTCGTAGCTGACCGTGATGGCCAGTTCGCCGTTGCCTTCCAGCAATTCCGGCTGGTCGATGGCTTCGAAGCGCAGCTTGTCGCAGGCGTCCGACGCGTTCGACACCAGCTCGCGCAGGAAGATTTCCTTGTTGCTGTACAGCGAATGGATCATCAGATGAAGCAGTTGCTTCACCTCGGCCTGGAACCCCAGGGTTTCGGACGCGGAATTCGTGGCGGTTTGGCTCATGGTTCTACGTAGCTCGGAAAAGAAATTAGGGACAAGTATCGGTCGGCTGGGGCAATGCCCGCGCGGCCGCCGGGAAACCCTACTGATGTGGGGGCCAATGGGAACTTTTCAAGACCGGGTGGCGGCGAAGCAACCTGACAGGCCGCTGTCCCCGGTAAAATCCCGCACTTTTCTCACCTACCCCCTCCCCGGCCGGCCTTCCCGCCATGCAACCCGCCTCCCTGACCCAACCCGCTCCCCACGGCACGTCCGATGACGCCGACACCAGTCACGACCTGGTCTACGGCCCCGACGACCGCCCCGCGCCCCCCGTCGCCTTCGTCGCCGCCTTGCAGCACCTGCTGGCCATCCTGGTCCCCATCGTCACCCCTGGCCTGCTCATCTGCCAGGCCCTGGGCGTCAGCAGCCGCGACACCACCCTGATCGTCTCCATGTCGCTGGTGATCTCCGGCATCGCAACCTACGTCCAGTGCAAGCGCTTCGGCCCCCTGGGCGCGGGTTTGCTCATCGTGCAGGGCACCAGCTTCAACTTCGTCGGCCCGCTGATCGCCGGCGGCTCGGTCATGGTCAAGCAAGGCACCCCGGTCGAAGCCGTCATGGCCGCCATCTTCGGCGTCGTCATCGCCGGATCCTTCGTCGAAATGGGCATCAGCCGCATCCTGCCCTTCGTCAAACGCCTCATCACCCCGCTCGTCACCGGCATCGTCGTGTTGCTGATCGGCCTGACGCTCATCAAGGTGGGCCTCATCAGCATGGGCGGCGGCTTCGGCGCCATGGCCAACGGCACCTTCGCCAGCGCCGAGAACCTGACCCTGTCCGGCCTCGTCCTGGGCACCATCATCCTGCTCAACCGCGTGCCGGTCGTCTGGATCCGCAGCACTGCCCTCGTGCTGGCGCTGGCCGTCGGCTACATCGCCGCCGCCTACATGGGCCGTCTGGACTTCACCGGCGCCCGCGAAGCCGCCGTCTTTCAGGTGCCGGTTCCCCTGCACTTCGGCCTGGGCTTCTCGTGGGCCTTGTTCGTGCCGATGCTGATCATCTACCTGGTCACGTCCCTGGAAGCGATCGGCGACGTCACCGCCACCAGCAAGGTGTCCAAGCAGCCGGTTGAAGGTCCGCTCTGGATGCAGCGCATCAAGGGCGGCGTCCTGGTCAACGGCGCGAATTCGCTGCTGGCTGGCGTGTTCAACACGTTCCCGAGTTCCGTGTTTGCGCAGAACAACGGCGTCATTCAATTGACTGGCATCGCCAGCCGCCATGTGGGCGTGTGGATTGCCGGCATGCTGATCCTGCTGGGCCTTTTCCCGGTTGTGGCCGGTGTCTTGCAAGCGGTGCCGGAGCCGGTTTTGGGCGGCGCTGCGATGGTGATGTTTGGCGCGGTGGCCGCTTCCGGGATCAATATCCTGGCGGGCATCCAACTGGATCGCCGGGCTTTGCTGATCATCGCCGTGTCTCTGGCGCTGGGATTGGGCGTATCGCAGGTGCCGGAGATTCTGTCGCACCTGCCGCACTCGGTGAAGAGCGTGCTGGAATCGGGTGTCGCCACCGGCGGGATTTGCGCGCTGGTGATGAACTGGTTCCTGCCTGAAAAAAAGTGAGGATTGTCGGGGTGCGGTCGGGGTTGATCTGCCCCGGCCCGCCCCCTTGGACGGCAGGTTCGCCCGGCCGTCACCTGACAAGATGAGAAAGACCGCATATAATCGCGGTCTTCGCATCTCCCGCAGCCGTCACCTGGACGCGCTCGCGACCCCCTAGCCCGGGTGGTGAAATTGGTAGACGCAGGGGACTCAAAATCCCCCGCCGCAAGGCGTGCCGGTTCGATTCCGGCCCCGGGCACCACGAACTCCATGCGTGTGGCGCTGCAAAAGCGCTTATCTCTGCAAATTCCCCTTCAAAGCGTTGTTCTCCACGAAAGTAGCCCCCTAGCTGCCAGCTGAGTTTTGCTCGCCGTTTGGGTCAGAGCCACGGTCGCGTATATCGCTAAGCCGACGTGGCGCATGCCAACACCGCGCCAAAATCCACACTGAGCTTTAAAGAAGCCGCAGTGAACTTGCCCTCCAGTTTCTCGTCGGACTTGGTCCTGGTGACCAGACAACCATGATTGTTTTCAGTCGCGCGTCAGCCTCTAAACAGTGGTATCGACAAGAGCCCGCACGCCCCAAACCAATCAAACAAATCCCCCGCCAACATTCATCATCCCGTCATCCGCCCTACCTAAGCTTCCCGCTTTTTCCAAAGGGCAGCACAGATGGCGAACGACAAGCATGACGGCAAACTTGAGGTTGCCAACAAACTCGCGGCATTGCCGACGGAGGCGGATCCGCGCCGTCGCAGCCTGCTCAAGGCCGGCTTTGGCGCGACGCTTCTGCCCGTAGGCGGATCGCTCCTGCTGTCCGCCTGCTCCAGCGACGACGACGATGACACCGCCGCACCCGAAACGCCCGGTACGCAACCGCAGCCCCAACCCGAACCGCAACCCCAGCCTGTCAACATCTCCAGCTTCGCCGTGGCGGTGCTGCCAGACACGCAGTTCTACTCCCGCTACGCGACCGACGACGAGAATCAGCAATTCATGCGCAAGTACGGCAGCGAGCCGTTCAAGGCGCAGACGCAGTGGGTGGCCGATCACTCCAAGTCGCTGGGCATTCCGTTCCTGATCCATCTGGGCGACGTCGTCGATCAGCAAGGCAAGCCCGACCAGTGGAAGGTGGCCGACGCGGCCATGGCGATTCTGGAAGACGCCAAGGTGCCGTACTCGATCCTGGCCGGCAATCACGATGTGATCCTGGATCGCGACTACGTCGACGCCAGCAGCCAGGGCAGCGCCACGGACGCGCAGCGCAATCTGGCCAACGAGCCTTATCTGAAAACCTTCAGCGCCGATCGCGCGAAGAATCAGGCCACGTTTGGCGGCCGTGATCCCAGCGGCTTTCACGAGTATCACGTGTTCGAAGCCGAGGGCCAGAAGATCATGGTCCTGTCGCTGTCGTGGCGCATTTCGGATGACGCGCTGACGTGGGCCAATCAGGTCATTCGCGCGAACCCGACGCTGCCGGTGATTCTGGTCAACCACCAGTTGCTGAACATCGACAAGGACGGCGTCACGCCGCTGGAAGTGCCCTACGGCCTGATGCTGTGGGACAAGCTGATCCGCGACAACGATCAGATCTTCATGACGCTGAACGGCCACTATCACGGCGCCGCGCATCTGACCAAGACCAATGCGTTCGGCAACGCCGTCGAGGAAATGGTGGTGGACTATCAGATGGCCTATCAGGGCGGCAACGGCCTGATGCGTCTGTATGAATTCGACCTCAGCAACAACGAGATTCGTGTGCTGTCGTTCTCGCCGTGGGTGCCGCAAAAGCCGAAGAACACGCTCAACACGTTCGACCAGGCCATCCTGACCGGCGCGAACGAGCAGTTCACCATCAAGATGGATTTTGCGAAGCGTTTTGGCGGCTTCAACAAGGAATTCAAGGCAGCTACGCCGTCGCACACCGCGCTGATCGACCAGGCGCGCGCGTTGATCCTGGCGAACTACACGGACCCGGTCGCCACCGAGCAAAAGCCTGCCGCCGATGCGGACGATTATCCGCAGGTGTCGGGCACGCTGGCGCACTGGCGCTTCTTTGGCGGCGCCAATGGGCAGGCCGTGCCGGTGGGCGAAGTGATCGCCGACCGTACCGGGCTGAATCCGATGCGCCGCGCCCCGCTGAACATTGATGGCGTGGCCGGTGCGCAGCTGGGCGACGTGGTCTGGTCCGACGATCACCACTACCTGTCGGCCGCCCCCGGCTCGGTGCGCTTCCTGAACACCGACAAGAACACGGCTCGCATGAGCTACTTCACGACGGATGCGGCGGCCATCATCAATGGTCAGACCTCGCCCAATGGTTACACCGTGGAAGCGTTCATCAAGATCGACCGCGACTGGGTAGCGTCCAAGCACGCGTGGATGAACATCATGACGCGCGACGGCAAGCGCGGCGATCTGGCCGGCTTCTCTGGCGGAGACCCCGAGTCCCCGCCGCTGCTGTTCGCGGTGTCGAGCCTGCGCGAGATCCAGTGGGAAGTGGTGCCGGACGACACGGGAACGCGTGGTCCCAAGGCGAACTGGTCGGGCGAAATCATCCCCGACAAGTGGATGCACGTCGCCGTGGTGAACGATGACACGACGCACGAAACGATCCTGTACGTGGAAGGCGCGCCGGTCCTGCGCAACACCTCGGGCGCTCGCGGACTGGCGACGCTGGCGGCCAACATGCCGTGGATCGTCGGTGCCGGATCGTGGGATGGCGCGCGGGCCGATGGATTCTTCGGCAGCGTCGGTGAAGTCCGGATCGTCGATCACGCCCTGCAGCCGATCGACTGGCTGACCGCGCGCCGGCGTTAATCAGCACACGCGCCGCCGGCCGGTCCGGCGGCGGCGCATTCGCCGGAGTAAACCTGTCCCCGGCCGTCTGCACAATATGAGCGCAAGGCGTGCGGGTGCGATTCCGGTCCCGCGTTCCAGCAGCCTGTTTGGATTGATGTCAGGTCGTACTTGAAACCCGCACAGCTCACGCTCTGCGGCTTTTTCTCGTCTGGGATAATCCACGGATCGTCTACCGTCAGATCCGTCAGGAGCGCGAGATGGCGCTTCGCCAAACCGGTGCCGACACAATGATCATGTCCGTCGAACCCCTGCTTGTGACCATCACATGTGGGTTTACTAGAACTTTTATTAGCTGAGAACTTATGCCACTGATGACCTGGATTTACCGCTTGTGGCCCACAGGCTTCAGTTGGCTTTCCGCATTGGCCTTATGCGTCTGCTTGCCTGCAAGTGCTGCGCAGGCCACGCCGTCAGCCGTCCAGCCGCCGGCCCTCGTGTGGGGCGCCGTTCCCAGCGCGGATCTCTACCTGTTGGTGGCCAGCCCCCGACTCAGCAAGCCCGAACTGCAACAACTCGTGGCAGACACGATCAGTCGTGGTATTGGCGATAACCTATACATCACCCAGATTTGGAGCAATATGCCGGAACCCATCCAGCTTTGGCTCACGATCGATCTCACCCGGCTTCAAGAAGCCAAGCTTTCCACGGATCAGGCATTGGAGGCACTGGCCTCCAAACTGGATACTTCCGCCCAGTCCACCAAGGGAATCCGCCCGCCCCACTCGTGGATCTATACCGGCGCCACACGCGAGAAGCTCGAAACCTGGAGTGATGCGCCCCCACGCCTGGCGGATGGAACCATCATCAACCCATCGGAATGGACGACGTTGGCGTACCGGCAAGCGCCGGAATCCTGGGAAGCCTGGAACAAGGTTGGGTTAAGCCTTGCGGTGTCCGCAGAGGCACGCCGCGATTCGTTGGAGAGCGTCGTCAGCGAACGCCTCACGGCACTAGCGTCCCATCTACCCGATGACGTGTCGGTACTGATCCTGCCAGCCGGTCCCCGATTGAACGAAGCCCACGGCATATTCGTCACGATCGGGCGCGACGAGTAGCCCCACACCCGGTGCTCCTGCCTCGCTGCTCGCCCGAAAGCCAAGGAATCCATCAAGCTGCCGCAAGTTTTGCCGCTAGAATTCCGTCGCAGACAGGTTGGACATCCGGCCAACCACCGGAAATCTTCATTGGCGCGGGAGGTTCAATGGCAATCAAGGCCGTGGCATTTGACGTATTTGGAACCTTGGTCAACATAGAACGGCCGACCCGACCGTTTCGCAAGCTGGTCAGGCTGCTGCACGAGGCGGGCCGCCCGCGCCAGCGCGACGACGGCATTCGTGCGATGAGCAACGCGATCGACCTGAGGCAAACCGCCAGCCTGTTTGGCGGCGCGGTCAGCGACGCAGCGTTGAACGCGCTTGAAGACGAACTGCGCGAAGAGATCCAGTCGATCACGCTTTTCGCTGATGCCACGCCGACGCTGCTTGCATTAAGAGAGCGCGGCATCAAGGTCGCGCTTTGCTCGAACCTGGCGGCGCCGTATGGGCCGCCGGTGCTGGAGCTGCTGCCCTTCCAACCGGACTTCTGCGCATGGTCGTATGAGGCCGGCGCCGTCAAGCCGCAGGCCGAGATCTACCAGTATCTTTGCGATGGCATTGCGTGCCAGCCGAATGAAGTCTTGATGATCGGTGACACCATCGAGGCCGACATGATCGGGCCTCGGCGATTCGGCATGCACGGCTATCACCTGGACCGGCACGCAGCGACGGCAAATTCCGCCGAGTCCGTGCGATCGCTGAGCGATGTGCTTACCCTGATGGCCGCGCGCCATTGAGCATGAGACGACGGTGAGCAAGGCCGCGGCCCTACCCGCCCCGCCGCCGCCACGCCCACCAGACCGCCCCAATCGGCGCAAAGATCGCCAACCACGACACCCCATCCCAAACGCCGTCGCCCAGCAGCGCCGACACCAATCCAACCACCGACGCCGCGCCAAGCCAGAGCGGCACGCGGAACACGACGCCCGCCGATTGCAGATTCTCGGTTCGCGCGCCGTGCGCTTCGCTCGTCTTGTTCATTGCGCGGCCCCTTGCCGATCACCCTGACGCAGGGCATTTGCGGTCTCGACGCCATCGTCCGCCTGCGGCTTCGTCGCCGTCGCGGCCTTGGGCTTGCGTAGCCACAAATACAGCCCGCTACCCAGCACCACGATCGCGAACAGATCCAGGACCGCCCAAAGGATCTTCAATGGCAAGCCGCCGTAATCCCCAAAATGCAGCGGCTGCGACAGGAACAGGGTCTTCACGTACCACGGCATATCGCGTGTGTCGGTCAGTTCCCCATTTGTCGCGTCCACCAGCGCGGGCTTGAGCAACCGCGAGGTCACGGGCGTGTTGCCCTTCATGAAGAACGTGTAATGGTGCGGGCTGGAGAACATCGTTCCCGGAAACGCCACCAGGCTCACTGCCATGTCCGGTACCGCGGCGCGGGCCGTGCGAATGGAGTCTTCCAGATGCGCAGGCTGCGTGACGGGCGGCAGGCCGCGAAACGGCGCGGTCATTTCGGCCATCTGGTCCATCTGCCACAGACTCAGCACGACGCGATTCAACGTGTTGATGCTGCCCGTAATGCCCACGACAAGGAGCCAGACGACGGTGACAATACCGAGCAGGTTGTGCCAGTCCAGCCATTTGACGCGGGTGCTGCGCTGAGTGCGTAGCGCACCGAATTTCAGGCGCCGCATGAAGGGGTAGTACAGCACCACGCCGGACACGATGGCGACCACCATCAACAGGCCCATCGCGCCCAGAAACAGCATGCCGGGCAGACCGGCAAACATGTCCGTGTGCAGCTTGAGCATGACGTACATGAAGCCTTCATCGGTGGCCGGCTCGTCCAGGACCTTGGCCGTGCGCGAGTCGATGACGACGGCGTTGTTTTCCTCGGGCGGCGCGTCGACGGCGCTGGCCATGGACACGTACGTAATGTCGGGATGCTCGTCCTGATCCCAGAACATGTAGCGGATGACTTCGCCCGGGCGGCGTTCCAGCGCAGTCTGAGCGATCTGGTCCATGCTGGCATTGGGCGTCCCGGCGGGCATGGGCGGCGCTTCGACCACGCCTGACAGGTGCTCGATCTCTTCGTGAAAGATCAGGGGCAGCCCGGTTAGGCACAGCAGCAGCATGAAGACCGTGCAGACCAGACTGCTCCACTTGTGTATCCAGGACCAGGTTTGCGTGGACATCGTGGCCTCCTTAGAAGGCGATGCTGGTCGAGAGCGTGTAGGTACGCGGCGAGCCTACGAACAGATAACCGGCCGTGGCGGTGCCCCAGTAGTTCCGGTTGAACAGGTTCTCGACGTTGAAGCGGAAGGTGACGGGGGTGCCGCTGATCTTGGTCTCGTAGCGGGCGCCGGCGTCGACGCGGGTCCAGCTTGGCACCGACAGGGAATTGTCGGCGTTGGCATACGTTCTGTCGGTGTAGATAACGCGGCCCAGCACCGTCAAGCCCGGAACGAACGGGGTATCCCATTCGGCGCCCAGGTTGAATTGCCAGTCGGGCACACCGATGGCCTTGTTGCCCTGCAGGTCGGGCGTGGTGGCCTTGTTGATGACGGCGTCGATGTAGCTGATGCCGCCCAACAGGCGCACGCCCTTGGTGACTTCGCCGGCAAAGCTGGCTTCGACGCCGCGGTTGCGCTGTTCGCCAAACTCTCCGAAAGTGTTGCCCGAAATGCCGGAACTGGGCCGCGTCAGCTCAAACAGCGCGACGGTGGCCAGCATGTCGTCGTTCAGGTTGTACTTGACGCCGATTTCCTTCTGCTTGGACTTGAACGGCGACAGCGTCTCGCCCGGGTTGGTGATCGCCGCGCTGGTGGGCGCGGTGTCGCCTTGCGACAGGCCTTCGACGTAGCTGGCGTAGACCGACAGGTCCGGCCGCACCTTGAAGACGACGCCGGCCAGCGGCGTGGTGGCGCTCTTGTCGTAGCGCGGTCCGCTGGGTTCGCCGTTCGCGAAGTTGTAGTTCTGGCCCTGCACGTTCTGGCGGCGCGCGCCCAGCGTCAGTTGCAGCCGGTCGTCCATGAAACCCAAAGTGTCTGCCAGCGCATAGCTGGTCAGTTTGACGCTCTGATAACGGTTCAGCGGATTGCTGACACCGGAAATGGACGGCGTGTCGAAGATGTTGCCCGCGTAGATGTTGGAGTTGCCTGGCGGGAAGCCGGTGTTGAAGCCCAGGTCGGACTTCTGGTCCAGCAGCGTGTAGCTGAAGGCGACCTTGTGGCTCACGGGGCCGGTCTTGAAGTTGCTGCGCAGGCCGGCCTCGGTGGACTTGCTGTCCACCGTCATCCGCTGCCAGCCGCCGAAAAAGGAGTAATCGCCCTGCGAATTCTGCAACACGGGGTTGGCGGCAAAGGCGTCCCAGTCCAGTTTGCGCTGGCCGTAGCCCGCGTAGGCAGTCAGGTAGTCCGTGATGTCGTATTCGATCTTGAAGACGCCGGCGGTATTGCGGCCGTCGCTCCAGCCCAGGCCGGGATACGGGTTCTTGTTGGCGGGCGCCTCGGGAATCGAAGTCAGGTCCGCGCCAAGCTGAAACTGGCGCACGACGTTGTCGATGCGTTCCTTCTGCCAGATCAGGTCCAGGGACGAACGCAGTTTTTCGCCGCGATAGTCCAGCGCCACTGAGCCCAGCGCTTCGCGCGTGGACTGGTCCTTGATCGGCGTGTCGCCATCGCGCAGCATCCCATTCACGCGGATGCCGAATGCATTGCCCTCGCCGAAGCGGCGGCCGACGTCGGCATGCACGCCAAAGACGGAATCCGACATGACGGAGCCGGTGAGGCGGGTAATGGGTTCGTCGGTGGCGCGCTTGGGCACCAGGTTGACGACGCCGCCCACGCTGCCCCCCGGGGTCATGCCGAAAAGCGCGGCCGACGGTCCCTTGATGATCTCCACGCGTTCCAGGGTTTCGACCGGGGCGCGCCAGTACGGCGTCAGGCCGAACATGCCGTTGAACGCGAAGTCCGCGGTCGGCACATTGAAACCGCGGATGGTGAGGTCTTCATTGATGTTGGAACGCGCGCTGCTCATGCGCACGGACGGATCCATGGTGGCGACGTCGGCCACGGATCGCGCCTGCTCGTTCTCGATGGTCTGGGCGGTATAGCTGGTGACGCTGAAGGGCGTGTCCATGACGGACGTGTTGCCCAGAATGCCCATGCGGGCGCCGCCGCCGATCAGGCCGCCGGCGATGGGCGCGGGCGCCTCGCCGAGGGCGACGGGCGCGCTGGTCACGGTGACGGTCGGCAGGACGGTGATCGCGGCGGGAGCCGGGGCCTGCGTCTGCGCCGCGACTGAGGCGGCGTATAAGGCGGCGCTTCCCGCCAATGCCTGTTTCACGGCCAGGGCGACGCCCTTCAGCCTGCCTTGACGACCTTTCGATGCTTTGCCCAAAGCCCCACCCCATGCGTTCTTTTATATAAAACGCGCATGATAAGCATTCTTATTCGACATGGCTACGGGGTTTGTCTGGATGTGGCGCGGGCACGTCAGTTGCGCCACCTGCGCCAATCCCGGGAAAAATTGCTCACCCCGCGCAGTGCCTCATCACCTTTGGCGACTACGACACGAAGGCCGCGCAGCAGCAGGCGCAGCGCGACCAGAACATGATGCTCATGATGCCGTATATGAACCCGCGGCCCACCACCACGGACTGCTACCGGTATGGCAATGCGGTGCGCTGCACGACGCGGTAAGCGGCGTCCGCGTTTCAGGCCCCCGGGGCGCGGTCCACGTACACCAGCCCTGCGGCGGCCAGCTTCTCCCGCATGCCGTAGATGTCCAGCCCCAGTTCCCCGGCGGCCAACCGCTTGCGCTTGGCCATCTCGTTGACCAACCGCGCATCGCAGGCGTCCGCAACCTGCGCCGCACGCTCGCGCGGCACGACGCACACGCCGTCATCGTCGGCAATGACGACATCTCCGGGCTGCACGAGCGCTCCCGCGCACACGACAGGCACGTTCACCGCCCCGGGCGTCGCCTTGACCGTGCCTTTGGCGGAGATGCACTTGGACCACACGGGAAACTGCATGTCCTTCAGCGCCGCGATATCGCGGCAGCCTGCGTCGATCACCAGCCCCTGCACGCCGCGTGCGCGCATCGACGTGGCGAGCAGTTCCCCGAACATGCCGTCCTCGTTCGACGACGCGCAGGCCACGACGACGATATCCCCCGGACGGCAGAGTTCGATCGCAACGTGCAGCATCCAGTTGTCGCCCGGCTGCGCCAACACTGTGACGGCGCTGCCTGCGATGGATGCGCCAGCGTATACCGGCCGCAGGTAGGGTTGCAGCAGGCCGGAGCGCTGCTGCGCTTCGTGTGCGGTGGCGACGCCTGCCGACGCCAGGCGTGCGATGACCGCGCTGTCGGCGCGGTCGATGTTCCTGACGGCGATGCTCATGCCAGCTCTCCAGTGACTTGCGGGAACACGCGCTGGTAGCCTTCTGCGTACTTGATCTTCAGGTTCGAGTTGCGCGATGCCTGCACGCCGCGCTGCAAGGCGACGCGGGTGTAGTACTCCCACAGGTGTTCCTGCGCGGCCATGGTTTCGAAGGCGCGGCGCTTCTGGTCCCAGACCTCGGAGATATCCAGCAGCACTTCGGGCTTCCACTCGCACTGCTCGGGCTGGTGCGGCTCGAACAGAAATACGGGCGGCGCGCCCAGCACCGCCTGCTCGGGATGGTGACCGTGCGCCTGCGCGATCACGCGGGCTTCCTGTGCGACGTGCGTGGCAAGCGGATGGTCGAAGTTGTAGGGGTCCTTCTGCGAATGCGTCAGCACGAATTCCGGCTGCAGTTCGCGGTACACATCCACCAGTTCAAAAAGCGCCTCGTCCGAGACGCGCAGCGGATAGTCGCCGCAGTCCATGAACCGGATGTCCGCGCCCAGAATGCCAGCCGCCAAGCGCGCTTCGTCGCGGCGGTCGGCCTTGACCCGCTCCAGCGTCATGCCCGGCTGCTTCCACAGCTTGGCGGATTCGCCGCGTTCGCCGAACGACAGGCAGACCACGGTCATTTTCCAGCCGCGTTTGGCGTACAGGGCAATGGCGCCGCCTGCGCGCCAGACGAAGTCCGCGGAGTGGGCGCTGACCACCAGCCCGTTCTTTTGCCGTTCCATTTCAATTCCTCTATGCATGATTGCCGGCCGGACCCGCCCGTGGGGCCCGGAGCCGGCGCGAACGCGCTCAATCAGCCTTGATGCCCGCGTCCTTGATGACCTTGGTCCACTTGGTGGTTTCCGCCGCGACGAATTGTGCGAACTGCTTGTCCGTACCGGGCGTGACGACCGCGCCCATCTCGGCGAATCGCTGCTTCACGGCAGGGTCCTTCAATGCGGCCTGCAGCGCGGCATTCAGCTTTTCCGTGACCTCGGGCGGCAAATCCTTGGGGCCGATCAACCCCCACCACACCGTGGCCATCGCGCCCGGCAGGCCTTGCGACACCACCGTGGGCACCTCGGGCAGCATGCTTGCCGGCTCGTCGTCCAGCACGGCCAATGCGCGCAGTTTGCCCGCCTTCACGTGCGAGACGACTTCCAGCGGGTTGATGGACATGAAGGAGATCCGCTGCCCCAAGAGGTCCGTCACCGCAGGCGAGCCGCCCTTGTACGGCACATGCAGCGCCTTCATGCCGCTTTCGCGCTTGAGCAGTTCGCTGGCCAGGTGGCCGGAGCTGCCGTTGCCGGCCGACGCGTAGGTCAGCTTGTCCGGATGCGCGCGGCCATAGTCCGTCAGGTCCTTCAAGGTCTTGAATGACGACTCGACCGGCACCACCACGGCCAGCGGCGCGTATCCGATGGCGCCCACCGGGGTGAAGTCGTGTGCGGGATCGAAGGTCAGCTTGGAGAACAGCGCACCATTCGCCGCCAGCGTGTTCGACGCGGTCAGCAGCGTGTAGCCGTCCGCCGGGGCGCGCGCCACGGTGTCCATGCCGATATTGGTGGCCGCACCGGGCCGGTTTTCGACGATGATCGTCTGCTTCAGCGCATCTCCCATTTTCTGGCTGACGAGGCGGGTGACAATGTCCACGCCACCGCCGGCGGCATACGGCACCACGATGCGGATCGGCTTGTCGGGGTAGTTAGCCTGCGCGGCGGCCGGCAGCGGCGCCAGCATGGCGGCGATCAGTGCGCCCACGCCTGCGGCGGCGGCAAACGTGCGGCGGGACCGGGAGGGCTTGGAAGCCTTCATGGTTGTCTCCTATGTCGTTATACGTGTTGGTATGGCGGCATGATGCGCGGCGTACACTCATATCGTCCAATACCGTTTTTCAAGACCATCTATTTGCTTTTCAAATCAATATGGATTTCCGTCAACTGCGTTACTTCGTCGCCGTCGCCGAGGAACTGAGCTTCAGCCAGGCCGCGCGCCGGCTGCATGTCAGCCAGCCGCCGCTCAGCCTGCAAATCAAGGCGCTGGAAGAGGAGCTGGGGGCGCCGCTCTTGACGCGCACGAGCCGCAGCGTGGAACTGACGCAGGCGGGCGCGTTGTTCCTGGACCAGGCGCGCCGCGCGCTGGCGCATCTGGAACGCGCGGGCGAAGTCGTGCGGCAGTCCGCGCTGGGTGAAACCGGCGAGATCCGCGTGGCATTTACGGCGTCCGTGCCGATGTTCGACGCGTTCCCCCGCATCGTGCATGCCTTTCGCACCGATTTTCCGGGCGTGGGTGTGGACTTGAGCCACCAGTCGACCGGGCAACAACTGCGTGCACTGGCCTCCAAGGACATCGACGTGGGCTTTCTGCGCCCATCCATCCTGTTCGTTCCGCCGCCCAATATCACGACGCTGCCGCTGTGGACCGACCGGCTCATGGCCGCCCTGCCCCAATCGCATCCGCTGGCGCGCCGCAACGCGCCGTTGTCGATGACCGACCTGTCGGACGAGTCCTTCATCCTGTTCCCGCGCGGGCTGGGCTGCGGCTTGTTCGACCACGTGGGCGTGCTGGCCAGCCGGGCGGGTTTTGCCCCGCGAGTGGGCCAGGAGGCGCGCGAAGGTGCGACGATCATCGGCCTGGTGGCGGCCGGGATGGGCATCTCCATCCTGCCCGACACTTACATGAAGACCGGCATTCCCGGCGTGGCCTACCGCGAACTGGACACGCCGGATGCGCAAAGCCAGGTCTTGCTGGCGTATCGCTCGGAAGATGGGTCCGCGCTGGTGCAGCGCTTTCGCGAGACCGCCCGGGCCGCGCAGTGACGGACGCGGCAACGGCATGCGGCGGCACAAATGAAACCGGGCCCTGGTCAGGCGTACGATAGCTGAACCGATCCGACTGAAGACCGCACCCCAAGGCTTGCCGCGTCTCCCGCCATGACCTTCCGCCTCTTCGCGCTCACCCTATTGGCCATGCTGGCCTTTGCCGGCAATTCCCTGCTTTGCCGGGTTGCGCTCAAGCAGACGACCATTGACCCTACCACTTTCTTCGCCATCCGCATCGTGTCGGGTGCGCTGATGCTGTGCCTGGTGCTGGCGCTTCGCCGGCAGTCCGGCCGGGTGGAAGGCACATGGGCGGGCGCGCTGGCGCTGGTGGGGTACGCCCTTGCGTTCTCCTATGCCTATACGCACGTGCCCGCGGGCACGGGCGCGCTGCTGCTTTTCGGGGCCATCCAGATCAGCATGATTCTGTATGGCCTGGCGGTTGGGGAACGGTTGGCGGCGATGCAGTGGGCAGGCACCGCGCTGGCGGTCGCCGGACTCGTGGCGTTGATGTGGCCCAGCGCCAATGCGCCGCCGGTGTTCTACGGATTGCTGATGATTCTGTCCGGGGTGGCATGGAGCATCTATTCGCTACTGGGCCGGGGCGCGAGGAATCCGGCCGCCGCGACGGCGGGAAATTTCATCCGGGCAGCGCCGGTCGCGGTGGCGCTGCTGCTTGTCCAGTTCGCCGCCACCCACGTTCGGTTCGATACCGCCGGCGCAGCCTATGCGGTGGTCTCTGGCGCGGTGACCTCGGGCCTGGGCTACATCCTTTGGTACGCCGCGCTCAAGCAATTGACGGTGACGCGCGCCGCCACCGTGCAGCTCAGCGTGCCTGTGCTTGCGGCGCTGGGCGGGACAATGTTCCTGGACGAGCCGCTGACCGCGTTGCTGATCGCGGCGTCGGCCCTGGTGTTGACCGGCGTGTCGCTCGTGATCTTCAACAAGCGCGCGGCGTGATTCGCCGGATCCATCCCGCTGGAGAGCAGACCGCCACGGGTATCAATAGCCGCCGGTATGACCTGCCCTCCGCGGCGCATCACTACCAGCGATACCCGACGTTCAGCATGCCGCCGTAGCCACGCTGACCGCCGTTACCGGCTTGGCCGAACAGCTCTCCGCTAACCTGCCACGACTCGCGGACATTGCCTGTCACGCCGATTCGCAGCTCCGCCGCGTCACGCATTAGCGTGGCCTGGAACGTCGACGTGCCCACGTTGGCTTTCGCGGTGCCCGAGTTGTGCAGCCAATTGGCTTCGACGTAAGGCCGCACCGGGGACGTGGTGGCGTCGTTGCCAAGCGGGTACGCGCGGACACCCACGCGCGAAGTGACTGAACTGGCGGGCGAGTTTTTCAGCGTCATGCTGGGCAGCACAGCGTCCTGGGCGTCGTAGCGCGTGTAGGCCAGTTGCGCTTGCGGCACGACGACCATCGCACCCAACGCGGAATCGCCGGCGAAGGGCTTGAACGCATATCCCGCTTCCACCGACGCGGTCCAGGCGTTCGAACGGTATCGGGCCGAGCCCAATTCGCTATTGATCTCGTTGGAGTAGCGGCCGAACTGCAACCACGAATCGGCATACGCGCCCAAGCGGGTGGCATCGTCGGCGTAAGCGGTGGCATACATGCCCACCGAATACCCGGTGACCTTGCCTCGGGCATCCGCACGCATCGCCATGCCGGTTCCCGGGTGGATGAGTTGGGAAGTGGCGTTCGTGCGCGCCTCGCCCGCTCCGGCCATGACCCCTGCCTTGAGGACGCCTTGCTGACCCAGTCGCGTGCTCACCAGGTCGGCGCCCATCTGCAGCATGGCGGTGTCGGTGTCTATGCTGACCTGACCTTCGTTAAGTTTCATGCCGGTGTGCCGCGCGCCCTCGGTACGTGCCCACACCTGCCGGGACGCGCTGCCGGGCGCAGATTGACCTGCCGACGTTTGCGCCACGGTCCGATCCGCCAGGCGATGTACGAACATCCGGGTCGCCGCGACCTGATTGCCGATGTGCGCGCCGTTTTCCGGTGAGACGTTCTGCATATTGCCCGGCGCAGAACCGGGCGTGCCAGCGCCACTGCCGGGAGGCGTTGTCACACCACTGCCCGGCGGCGTCTCAGTGCCGTTACCCGGAGGCGTTTCAATGCCGCTGCCAGGAGGCGTCTCAACGCCACTTCCGGGCGGCGGCGTCTGACCGCCCGGGTCCGTGGCGCCGCCTTCTTCCGGCGGCGTCGTTGACGTCAGATACCAATCGGACGCCACGCCGCCCGTGCCGCCCTGAACCAGGAAATAGTCGTAGCCATTCAGACCCAGGCTAATGGTCGAGGGCCGGTAGCCAGTCGAGTCCGCGTCCAGATAAAAAGCATTGCCTGAAATGGTGGCCCCGTTGGTGGCTTGCACGAGCCGGATGCCTTGCGTGGTCAACGCGCCTGCGCCGCCTGCATTCAAGACACGCAGCCCGGTGGTGCCCGTGACCGCGCCGCCGTCCACGACGAGCCGGTCGGTCAGGGACGTGTCGTCGCCCAGGTGGGTATTCATGACCAAGGTGCCGCCGCCGATGTAGTCGGAGACGGTAAGCGTCTTGAATCCAGATTGCGCACCGGGAGACACGAACCGCACGACACCCGCGTTGGTCAGGGTCTTGACGGCCGAATCGCCGCGCATGTTCCAGACGCTGCTGGCGTCTAACTTGACGCTGTCCACCGAACCCTGCCCCGCGCGCACCGCGCCGGTCCACTCACTGCCGCTGGCCAGGTCAATATCGACGCGGCCGCTGTCGGAGGTCAACACGTCGCCCGTCATGAGCGCGCCTGTGGCGTTCAGGGTGACGCGTTGCGTCTGGTACGGTTGCCCTGGGACGATTCCCGCGCTGGGGGTCGCCTGCGTTCTAAGCAGGATGCCGCTGGCTTCGTCGCCGCCGGCTCGGGCCACCACGGTGGCGTTCTGGACGGTGATGTCGTGGTCTCCACCCCTGACGAGAAACCCCACACCATCGTGGGTCTGGAGGTTGCTGCCGTTCGACAATACGAGCGAGTTGGCGCCCTGCGGCTCGTAGCGCACGCTCTGCACGCCGTTTGCGTTCTGACCCGTCATGATGACTTGCGTGTCGCTCAGCGAAATCGCCGTGTCGCCGGCGCCGATGTTTCCAAGCATCTGCACGCCGATCGAGCCTGTGGATTGCCCGTTCAACTGCGAATTGACAGCGTCGATGCGTGCCTCGTCGGTTGCCCGAAGCGCTGCGCCCGCGCTGCCGGACACGTCCACGGTAACCCCGTCCAATGTCACTTGCGTGCCGCGATGGTTGGCACTCACGCCTACCGCATTCGTGGCTTCGGCCAGGATATGCGTTCCCACGGCGTCGATCGTTGTCGTCGCCGTGTCATCGATCGAGTGTGCATACAGGCCGGCGCGTCTTCCGCGTAAGGTCCCGCCTTCAATCTGTACCGCCCCATTGCGGCTTCGGATCGCATACAAGTCCGCACGGATGTCCAGGTTCTTTCCGGTCATCACATGGTTGTTCATCACCGTGACGCCCTCGTTGAACGCGACGGCTTCGCTGCCGATCGTCACGTTCGTCAAAGACGCCGAAGACACACCGGTTTGCGTCGCCTCGTTATACAAGAGCACGCCGAAGCTCACCGAATGCGGACCAGCAACCACCGTATCCGTCATGGTCAGGCTGGAACCGTCGATAACGGATATCTGGCCTTCAATGGTGCTTCCTTGAATGGTGACGATGGCGTTTTGCGAGATATGCATGGTTGCCGCCGTGGCGTTTTCCGTGCTTCCTGCCTTGACCTGGCTATCGGTCAGCAACAGCGTGCCTTCTTGCACCGAAAGGTCCGCCCCGGTCGCCGCGCCCATGTCATCCACGCTGGACACAATGACGTTGGACAGTTCGACGCGCCCGCCTGACTGGACGCGCACGCCATAGCTGTTGACGCCATTGAGATCAATGCTCTTGATCTCCAGGTCACTTGCCGTGATGACACCCCCATCGGAAGCCCGGACTGTCCCCAGGAAACCGCCCGATCCCGACACGGCTCCGCCAAGCAGTTCGATGCGGCCCGCATCGGTCGCAAGCACGGTCGTTGCCTCTGAGGATAGGAGGGAGATGTCGGCGTGGACAAAACTATTTTCCTGGGACGCGGACAATGCAGCCCCGGCTTGCGTCTGGATCGTACTGTCCGTGATCGTGATCGAGCCGCCGCCTTGGGCATGCGCACCTCGGGCATCTGCCTCAGCGGTCACGGTGATGCCGTTTACGAAGACGCTGTTGCCCTGATTGTTGACGCGGATTGCGTCTCCGGTGCTCACCGTGATGCTCGCTCCGGGGAACACCTCCATCGACGTGTTGCCTTCCGGGTCATCAATGAGGATCGGCGGCATCGGCGCCGCCAACACCATCAAGGGAAATGCCGGGATCGTGGCGGCGAGAATCGCCGCGACAACCGGGGAAAGGGGGAAGTGCATTGCAAGCTCCGTAACCCGTGCGCGGCTTCGGAGATGCGAAAAGCCAGATGCCGGCCAATTGCAGCGCCGCAGAACCGCCACGAAAAAAAGCGACCATTCTCTTGACGCCCCGCAAGCTCGCACATCGAAAGACTTCTAAAGCTCGCTCCCCCTCTTGCAAAAACGCGGTAACACGCAACAATTCAGACCAGTTCCCGAAACAATGTGCAAAACCGGGGCCGTCCCGGTGTCCGGACGAAAAAAGGGCCGCTTCGAAAAGCGGCCCGCAAACCCAGTCCCGCACCGGGACGGATACTCAAATAACGTCTCTCACACGCTGTCCAGCACGGAGCGGTCCACATTGGCCGCCGCAGACGCCGCGTCCTGCATCGCTTCGATGAACACGGGCGCGCACAACCCAGCCACCACCGCCGCCAGATCCGGATCGATATCGTCATAGGCGTGACGCGCGGCCAGCATGTTCAGCGAGCCGATCACCCGCCCCGCGTGCCGCACCGGAATGTTGAAGGCTGACTGCAGCCCGCGCTCGATCAGCATCGGGGCCTCGGAGAAAACGGTACGCACGTCGTCTTCGTTGCTGGCGACATACAGGCGCCCTTCTTCCAGCACCAGCCGGGACCACGGACCGTTGCCAGTGGCCTTGAAGCCGCCCAGCGGGCTGATGCTCTCGTCCGACGTATGCAGGCGCTTCATCAGCCGGTGATCCTGAAGGTACAGCAGCGCGGTGAACAGCTTGTGGCCAAAGCAGGCTTGCAGCATGTCTGAGATCACGCCCCACTGCGCCGGCCGGTCCGCCGCCAGCGCCAGAGCGCGCGCGTGCCCGGCCAGCGGCCGGAATGCGGAGGCCTTCGTCATGCGTTGATCTCCTCGAGCACGACGCCACGCGTGTTCTTGCCGTAGAACAGGATGCCCAGGCCGCCGACCAGCAGGATGGCGGTCATCATGGCAAACACGCCGGCAAAGCCCAGGACCGGGTACGCCACGCCGACGATGGTCGGCGATGCGATGGAGCCGATGCGGGCGAAGGCTGAGGCCGCGCCCATGCCGGTCGCACGGATCGACGTGGGATAGATTTCGGCGGTGTACGTGTACTGGCCGGCGATCACGCCATTCATACCGAAGGACAGCAGCATGCTCAACATGATGATCTGTTGCTCGCCGCTGGCCAGCGCCAGGCCCAGCGCGGACAGGCACGACAGCAGCATGTAGGCCAGGATGGTGTACTTGCGGCCGATCTTGTCGTTGAAGTACGCGGCCGAGAAATAGCCGGGGATCTGCGACAGGTAGATCAGGATGGTGTACGAGAAGCTCTTGGTGATGGTGAAACCGCGCTCGACCAGCAGGCTGGGGATCCACACCAGGAAGGCGTAGTAGCAGAACAGCACGGTGATCCAGAACACCCACACCAGCATGGTCGTGCCCAGGTATTCCTGCGAGAACAGCGACGCCAGCTTGGCCATCGCGGTCTGCTGCGGCGCGGCGGTGGCCGTGGCCTTGCGCGTGGCAACGGGCGTGGGCAGCGGGCGGCCGGTGCTCTTCAGGACTTCGGCTTCGATAGCCTCGCAGATGCGGTTGGCTTCAGCGGTCTGGCCGGTGTGTTCAAGCCAGCGCGGCGATTCGAACAGCGACTTGCGCCACCACAGCAGGAACACGACAGGAACAGAAGCGATGATCATGATCCAGCGCCAGCCGTCGTCGCTCATCGGCACGATGAAGTAGCCCAGCAGCGCCGACATCACGAAGCCGAACGAGAAGAAGCCCGCCAGCGCGCCGGTGAAACGGCCGCGATACTTGCTGCTGACGAATTCGGCCAGGTACGGCGCGATGATGGCGCCTTCAGCGCCCATGCCGATGCCGGCGATCATGCGCAGGATGTAGAACTCGTGATAGTTGCGCGCAAACGCGTTGAAGAACGTGGCGACGCAGAACAGCAGCAGCGCCCACATCATGATCTTCTTGCGGCCGTAGCGGTCGCCCAGGATGCCGGAGAACAGCGCACCCACCAGGAAGCCGACATAGGTGCTGCTGGCGATCCAGCCGATCTGGCCGGTGGTCAGGCCCCACTGCGTGCGCAGGGAGGGGATGATGAAGGCGATGATGCCGGCGTCCAGCGCTTCGAAGGCGAGCCCGAGGCCGCCGATCATCAGCAGCCGGAAATGAAAGCTGCTAAAGGGCAACCGCTCCAGGCGGTCGGATACGGAAAACATGGTGGGGAAATTCCGGAGTAAAGATGAAGGGGAACGTCAGCAGGCGTTCTTGTGCAGCAGGCCGCGGTTCATGATCAGCTTGATCGAGTCGGGCTTGGTGAGCAGTTCGATATCGTCCAGCGGATTGCCGTCGATCAGCAGCAGGTCGGCGTAGGCGCCTTCGCACACTTCACCGAGCAGGCCTTCCTGATTCAGGATCTCGGCGCCGATCAGCGTGGCCTGCTGGATGACCTTGGCATTGCCCAGCACGCGGCTGCGCAGCACCAGTTCGTCGGACTGCATGTAGTGGGTCTCGCCCAGCAGGTCGCTGCCGTAGCCCATCTTCACGCCGACTTCGTCCAGGATCTCCAGCGCGGTCAGGCCCTGCGTGCGCACCGTGGCGATCTTCTTGACCGAGTCCAGCGGCAGGCCGTAGCGCTCGCCGTCGTTGGCCAGGCCTTCATACGTGATCAGCGTGGGCACCATGTAGGCGCCGTGTTCCTTCATGACCTGCGCAGCTTCGTGGTCGACGAGGTTGCCGTGCTCGATGGTGCGCACGCCGCAGCGCACGGCGCGCGTGATGGCGCGCGGCGTGTAGGCGTGGGCCATGACGTAGGTGTTGGCGTTGCTGGCCTCTTCCACGATGGCGATCAGCTCGGCTTCGGAGAAGCCCAGATTCTGGATGGGATCGTTGGGCGATGCCACGCCGCCGGACGCCATGACCTTGATCTGCGTGGCGCCCTTGAGGATTTCCTCGCGCACGGCCAGACGGCAGTTGTCGACGCCGTCGACCACGCGGCCGATGTTGCCGATCTTGACCGAGCACGGGCAGGGATCGAGTTCATCGTTGCGCTGGCGGAAGTCGCCGTGGCCGCCGGTCTGCGACAGGGCCTTGCCCGAGCAGAAGAGACGCGGGCCGTCGATGGTGCCGTCCAGCACGGCCTGCGCCAGCGCCCAATCGGCGCCGCCGGCGTCACGCACCGAGGTGAAGCCGCGGTCCAGCATGCCCTGCATGATGGGCAGCGCGCGCAGCAGCGCCAGCGCGTTGGGCAGGGCCGCGACGCGGCCCAGGTTGAACGACGACGCCACCACGTGCACGTGGCAGTCGATCATGCCGGGCATCAAGGTCATGCCCTTGGCGTCCACCACCTGCGCATCCGCCGGCGCCGTTGCATCGGCGCCGATGCGGGTGATGACCCCGTCCTCGACCAGCACGGTCGAAGCGGCTTCGAGGGCCAAGGTTCGGGTATTGAGGATCCTGCAATTCTTGATGACAACCGGATTCATAAATCGACCACGTAAACAGTTCAAAACGCCGGGAAATCACGGCATGCCGAACTCTACCGGTACAATTCGGGGGTCCGATACCGGGTCTCCCCCTATGCGTTCGACACAAATTTGAAGAGCCTTATGAGCTTTACTCATACCCCCCTATGAGACGTCGCTGCCCCACCCTTTCCGAGTTGAACGCGTTTTCCGCGGCCGCCCGGCATCTGTCTTTCTCGAAGGCTGGCAAGGAACTGTTCGTCACGCAAAGCGCCATCAGCCGGCATATCGCCACGCTGGAAAGTTATCTTGGGCACGCGCTATTCATCCGGGGCACCAACGGGTTGCAGCTCACCCGCATGGGCGCCACCTACCTCAGCCTGATCAGGCCAGCCCTGCATACGCTGGAAAGCGCCACGTCGCAGGTCATGGCGACGCAACAGTCGGCGAAATCCCTGAATGTCTCGGCCGCGCCCACTTTTGCGGCGCAATGGCTGTTTCCGCGCCTGAAGACATTCCGCGAGGTCAATCCGGATATATCGATCAACTTCGTGCGCTACAGCGTCGCGGACTACAAGAGCACCGAACTCGATTTCGATGCGTCGATCCAGTATGGCTACGGCGACTGGCACGACGGTGCGGCCAAATACCTGACGGGCCGCGAAACCCGTCTGGTGTGTTCGCGGGAATATCTGGACCAGCATCCCATCAGCAGCCTGGAAGACATCAAGCAATGCACGCTGCTGCAGCACATCGAGATTCCGCTGTCCTGGGAATACTGGTTTTCGACGTATCTGGGCGATTATGACCGCGCCCGGTTCGGACCGGGCTTCAATCTGTTTTCGATGATTATCCAGGCTGCATCGTCCGGCTTTGGCGTGGCGTTGATGCCGCACTGCCTGATCGAAAAGGAATTGGCCACGGGACAACTGGTGGATATTTTCGATCGCACCTTTGAAAGCCCGCTTGGCTATTATCTTTGCGCGCCAAACTGGCGCAGCAACATGGAAAGCTACGAGCGTCTGAGCCAGTGGCTGGCGCACGAGTGCTTTCACGGCGGCGAAGGCGGTGCGGCGCAAGTTGGGGAGCCGAGCCGCGGACGGACGCCGCACGGGCAGCCTGGCTCCGCACAGCAGCACCTCACGGACTGTCCGTATTGCGAATCGACCGGCGGTGTCTGACGGACGGGCGCCGGTCACTGCCGGCGCCCGATCCCGCTTACCAGTCCCGCACCTCATCCACCGCGCGATCCAGCGCGTCGCGGTCCAGCGTGGCCGCACCGTCACCCGCGGCCTCGGTGAGCTTGGCCTGCACGGCGTCCAGGATGCCCATCAGCGCCACATAGATCTGATCGCGCTCCACAGTCTCGATGAAGCCCGTGCGCCGGTCGAGCGCGTTGAAGCCCTCCGTATACGCCCGCACGATATCCGACATGGCCGACCTCAGCCCCTGCGCGTCGGCGGCGTGGGCTGCCGCGGCCTTCATCGCGTCGCCGCGGGTCTTGCGGTATAGCGCGGCGGCTTTTTTGGCCTGGGCGGCGGTGATGTGCTCGCTGCCGTCCCATTCGCGAAACGGATTATCCAGGTTCGCGGCCAGCCACTCGGGCTTGCGGGGCTTGCTGACCTCCAGGTCCAGACCCGCCGCCGCAGCTTTCTTGTAGTCCTTCTTGGCCTGCGCGAGGATCTCTGCCGGCATGCTCGTGAGCCAGAGCGATTGCAGCGCCGGCCAGGCGCCGGGCCCGGGCAGCCGGCTCTCGGCAGGCGGAAACACGTCGTTGATCAGGATCTTCGCCAGCTCGCGCAAGGCCGCCAGATGCTCGATGCCGGTAGCCACGCCGGGGGCACCCCATACATACAGCGAGTGCAGGTGCGGAAAGACACGCGCCACCTCGGCGCAGTCCAGCGTTTTCATGCCACGCAGCGAGATCGCGCCGAGCCGCGCCAATCCGGCGCCGGACCAGATCGCGTTTTCGCGTTCCAGCCGCAACCACACGCCGTCGGCCTCAGCGTGCACCACCAGATCTGGATGTACGTCACCGCGCAACGACAACGTGTTCAGTCCGTCATTCAAATACAGTTCACGCACCCCGGTCACGTCGATGGCGACTCGCCCGAACGAGGTGCCGCGCAGGTCGACGACTGGCTCGCCGAAGCTGGCGTACTCCAATTCGCTAAGAATTGGCCTTGTGCGGGCCCATTCGATCAGCCCGGGCACGGGCGCATCCACCTGCAGCTTGATCAGCAAGGGCATGTCGTCGAACGTGGCGAACGATGGCGCGGCAAGCAACGCCTCGCTGTCCAGGCCGCGCATGGCGCGCGTGATGGTGCGCCCCGGCAGCTCCAGCACGACCGTGTTATCGGGCGTGTCCGCATGCGCGGCCGCCTTGAAACGCGCACGGACGCTGGCGTCGATCGCGTTCCAGCGGCGCTGGTTGTAGACCATGTCGCCACTGGACCAACCGCCTGAGTACGAGCGCGACTCCTCGGTCACGAGCGGATCGCGCCAGCCCACGTGCTTGGCGTGCGCGGGTACCGGCCCGCTGATCCACATATGATCCACGCGGTCGCGCCAGAAGTAGAAATCGAAGTGCGCCGGGCGCATCGCCGCGATGTCGGCGTCCCCGGGCATCTCGCTACCCACCCAATCCAGGCTCAGCACGGCGATCTCGGCGCCCGCACCGTCGCCCTTTACATGCGTGATCTGCGAAGCGGTATAGGCCTGCAGGCGGCGGTTGAACGTGACGTAGATATCGCCGGGCGTGTATGGCATGCGGGGGGTTTCCGGGAGGCTTCGAAGATCGCGCAGTATACGGTTGTGATCCGCGGGCCTCGCGTTTGCCGACGGCAACAACCGGATCAGGTGCCGGCGCCCGGATCCTGCTCGCGCCGCTCGGCGTCCTCCTGGGCGGCCACGTCTTCCAGTTTGACCTGGCTGGTGCTGCCGTGGGTGGCGGCGCACTGCGCGGGATTCTGGCTGCTCTTGACGCATTCGGCAAATGCCAGTGCGGCGTCCACGGTCGCGAAGTGATACGACTGGCCGTCGGCGAACGCGACCTTACCTTCAACAGAACAATCCATGAGTGCCTCCACGGTATCGGAAGGTCCATGCTGCCGCGTTGGCGTCGCGGCGTCAATTCACCCGACGCGGCAGCACCGCCCGCATCCAGCGCGACAGCACCGGGCGGATGCGCTGGTTGTGCAGCAGCACCGCGCCCAGCACCCCGATGAAGGCGCCCAGCACCGTGTCCACGAAACGCGCCTCGATGACGTCGATGGGGTAGCCCTGACCCAGATGCGGCGCCTCGGCCAGAAAAATGGTCAGCGGCGTGATCAGCACGACCGCGCTGGCGTAATGCCGCACCACCAGCGTCTCGATGCCGAAGGACAACGCCATCATCACCAGGCTCAGCGTCCAGACGTTGAGCGGCAGGCTGAGCAGCGCCCACGCCACGCACAGTCCTACCGCGGTGCCCAGGATGCGGTGCATCTGCCGGCTCCATGCCGCGCGCAGGCTGGCGCCCTGGATGATCGCCAGGCAGCTCACCGGCACCCAGTACGGCCGCTGCAGTTGCAGCAGTTCCGCCACCAGCAACGAGATGCCCACGAACAGGCCGATGATGACGGAGTCGTAGACCACGAAATCGAAAGTGGGCTTGGGCAGCTCGATGGGCGCGGGCGGCGGCGCGACGCGCGTCATGTGCAGCGAATACGCAAAGGCCACCAGGCACGCGACCAGGCAGCCCAGCGCCACCATGCCCACGCGCAGGGGCACGTCTTGGACGGTGCCGGGCGTGTACGCGGCAATGGCCGTGGCCATGATGAAAAACAGGCTGCCCGGCGGTCCCAGGCGATAGCAGCGGCACACCATGTTCACCACCATGGCGATCAGCGTCAGCGCCGCGATGGTGGCGGTGGGCCAGAACTGCGTCAGCGCGCCCAGCGCATAGCAGGCGACCATGCCGAACGACGCGGCCAGCAGCATCATCATGCGGATCTGCAGCGAGGCGTTGGGCAGACTCAGGAACACCATGCCGCCCAGGCTGGACATCAGCCCGTAGTCCATGCGCCCGAAATATGCGCCCACCATCAGCGGCAGGCCCGACGACAGCGCGGCGGCCAGAGGCATTTCCCACGGGCGGTCACTGGCGTGGACGCGGGTCAGCTCGGTCCAGGTGCCGAGCAACTGGTCCTTGACGAAGGCGAAGGGGCGCCTCGGCTGATCGTCCGGCCCTGCGGGGTCGTCATGTCGTGTCATAGGCCGATTCTATTCCCCATCAAATTCCGCCACTCGGATTTAAGGGGAATTCCCCGATTCTCCCTCCCGGACCCACTGGTACTATGCGCCGCACTTCAGCCTTCGGCTGAGCGATAAACATGCGCAACGCTGCGCGGAGACACCATGAAAGCACTCAAACTGGCTGCGGCAGGAACCGCCTTGTTCATTTCGTCCTGGACCGCCCATGCCGGCGCGACCTTCGACGCGGTCAAGAGCAAAGGCTTTGTCCATTGCGGCGTATCCACGGGCGTCGCGGGCTTTTCCGTAAACGACAGCAAGGGCGGCTGGATCGGCCTGGACGTGGACCTGTGCCGCGCGCTGGCCATCGCCCTGTTCGGCGACGCGTCCAAGGCCAAGATCCAGGCGATTAGCGCGGTCCAGCGCTTCACCGCCCTGCAATCCGGCGAGGTCGACGTGCTGACCCGCAACACCACCCTGACGCTGACGCGCGACACGACGCTGGGCCTGATCGGCGTGGGCGTCAACTACTACGACAGCCAGGGCATCATGGTGAACAAGTCCCTGGGCGTGAAGAGCGCCAAGGAACTGGAAGGCGCCACGGTCTGCGTGCAGCCCGGCACCACCACTGAACTGAACCTGGCCGACTGGTTCCGTTCGCAGAACGTCAACTTCAAGCCGGTCGTCGTCGAGCGCCTGGACGAGATCATCCGCGCCTTCGCCGTGGGCCGTTGCGACGCGTTCACTGGCGACAAGTCGCAGCTCGCCGCCGCGCGCAGCAACCTCGAGAACCCGGAAAAGTACGACATCCTGCCGGAAAACTTCTCCAAGGAGCCGCTCGGCCCCATGGTCCGCCAGGGCGACGAGCAATGGTTCAACCTGGTCCGCTGGACGATGAACGCCATGCTGGAAGCCGAGGAATACGGCGTGACGTCCAAGAACGTGGACGAGATGCTGAAAAGCACCAACCCGAACGTCCAGCGCCTGCTGGGCGTGACGCCGGGCATGGGCAAGAACCTGGGTGTCGACGACAAGTGGGCCTACAACATCATCAAGACCGTCGGTAATTACGGCGAGAGCTTCGAGAAGAACCTGGGCCCCAACAGCCCGCTGAAACTGGAACGCGGGCTTAACGCCTCGTACCGCAACGGCGGCCTGATGTACGGCTGGCCGGTGCGCTAAAAACCGGGCCGCAAGGCCCGCGACGACTTCCCTAGGGTTAGCCGCAATTTGCGTGCTCTCGCGTGACCCGTACCGTACGAGAAATATGTTTATCGTACAAAGTTCGGATCACATTTTTGGAGCAGCACGTGAAGCAGTAGGTCTATAACCCAAGGGGAAGTCGTCATGAAACGTCGTAGTGCGTTGAAGCTGATGGGGGCCGCCGCCGGCCTGCACCTGACCGGCGCAAGCTGGGCACAGAACGGGCCGTATCCGTCCCGCGTCATCAAGATCATCGTCTCATCCACCCCAGGCAGCGCCACCGATCTTGCGGGACGGTTGGTCGGCGACCTGCTCTATGCCAAGTACGGCCAAAGCGTGGTCATCGAGAACCGCGCCGGCGCCGGTGGCGTCATCGGCATGCAGGCCGCGGCCGCCTCCAAACCTGACGGCTACACCCTCACCACCGGTGGGCTTGGCCACAACGTACTGCCGCCCGCCACGCTGCGCGGGTTGCCCATCGACATCCCCACTGCCTTACTACCGATTGCCCAGGTGGCCGAGTTCGTCAACGCACTCGTCGTGCGCGTGGACCACCCGGCCAACACCGTGCCTGAGCTGATCGAATATCTGCGCGCCACGAAGCGCAAGCCGCTGTACGGCAGCAACGGCGTCGGCAGTTCGTCGCAGATGACGGCCGAGCTCTTTGCCATGCGCACGGGCCTGAAGTTCGATCATGTGCCGTACAAGGGCGCCAGCGAAGCGCTGGTCGGCACAGCCAACGGCGACCTGGACCTCTGTTTCATGAACCTGCCACCCACGCTGCCGATGGTGGACGGCAAGCGCCTGAAGGCGTTGGCGGTGACTAGCGCCTACCGCGCGCGGCAGTTGCCCACGGTGCCAACCATGCAGGAACAGGGCATGAAGGACTTCGACGTCACGAGCTGGCTGGGGATGTATGCGCCCGCCCAGGTGGACCCGGCGATCATCGCCCAACTGTCCAACACCATCGTCACCGGGCTGGCCGCGCCGGAATACCAGAACCGCATCATCAACGCCGGCTTTGAACCCAAGTTGCGCGACGCCGCGCAGTTCCAGGCGTTTTCCAAGGCAGAGTTCAAGCGCTGGAGCGAGGTCGCGCAGCAGGCGGGGATCGTGGTGGATTACGGCGGGAAATAGGCAAAAGGCGGGACCGGCCACATGCGCCGGTCCCGCCCCTTCAGCCCCACCTTGGCGGGGCCGAGCCTAACGGCGCGCTGCTGTCAGGCGCGCGCCTGCCAGACTTCGGCGTTGACCATCGCCTGCGGTTTCTGGCCGCCCAGCGCGTCCATCAGGTTGGCCACCGCCAGGTCGATCATCGCGCGCCGCGTTTCGTGCGTGGCGCTGCCCACGTGGGCCTGCAGCACGACGTTCGGCAAGGCGCACAGCGGGCTGTCGGCCGGCAGCGGTTCCTGCTCCATCACGTCCAGCCCCGCGCCCGCAATGGTGCCGGCGCGCAGCGCTTCCACCAATGCGGACTCGTCGATGACGGGTCCGCGCGCGGTGTTGATCAGGTACGCCGTGGGCTTCATCAGTTCCAGCTCGCGCTTGCCGATGGAATGACGCGTTTCCGCCGACAGCGGGATGTGCACGCTCAGCACGTCCGACGACTTGAAGAGTTCATCGCGATCCACATAGGTGGCCAGGCCTTCGGCCTGCGGATCCGCGCGGCGGTTGTGATAGATCACCTTCATGTCGAAGGCCTGCGCCGCGCGCGCCACGACACGTCCGATGCGGCCCATGCCCAAGAGGCCCAACGTCTTGCCGCGAATGTCGCGCGTCAGCGGAAACGCGCCCTTGGTCCACGAGCCGCTGCGCACAAAGGCATCGCCCGCCACCAGGTTGCGAGACAGGCACAGCATCAGGCCGATGGTCACATCAGCCACCGCGCCGTCCAGCACGCCCGGCGTATTGCAGATCAGCACCTTGCGCCGGGTGGCGGCCGCCAGGTCCACGTTGTCGAATCCCACGGCGAAGTTCGAACTGACCTTCAACGCGGGCAAGGCATCCAGCAACGCCTGATCGACCTTGGTGCGTACCGTGCACACCATGCCTTCGATCTGCGCGCGCTCGTCTTCACCCAGCACGTCAGCGGGATTCTGGCCGGTGGGCACTTCTAGGATTTCGCAGCGCTCGGCGAGGCGTTCGCGCAGGTCCGGCGGCACGGGCGCGGAGACGATGACTTTGGGCTTTTGATTCATTGGGGGCTCCAGTGGGGTCAGGGTTCGATTGCTTCGACGTCGGTGGCAAACACCTGCTGCTCACCAGCGTCGACCAGCGCGGGTTCGGCGGGATGGTCCAGGTAACGGACAATCAGCCAGAAGCCGTCTTGCGGGTTCTCGACGATCTCGGCCAAAGCGCCATCCGCCATGCGCACGCGCACGCCGGGTTGCAGATCGACGAGGTTGATGGATTTGTTGTCGGCCATGCGGTGGCTCCTTGTGGTTCCGCCGGCGCGGCTACAGTTCAAGCTGCGATGACGGCACGCGCACGCGGATGCCGTCCAGCTCGGGCGTCATGATGACCTGACAGGACAGGCGGCTGGTTGGGCAGCGCTCGGGCACGACTTCCAGCAAAGCCTCCTCGGCCATGCCGGGCGGCTCCAGCCGCGCGTGCCATTCGGCGTTCACCTGCACGTGACAGGTGCCGCAGATGGCGCCGCCGCCGCATTCGGCCACGATGCCTTCCAGGCCGTCGCGCCGCGCGGCCTCCATCAGCGACCAGTCGTCGGGCACGTCCAGCACCTGTTCGGCGCCATCGGGCAATTCAAATATCGCAACGGGCATGTTGTCTCCAAGGCTTCGTTTACACAGCGGCCGGAACCGCTTCGGGCGCGCCGATGCGCGGCACACCTTTGATGAATTCCACGGGACTGTCGACCGCTTCGATCGCGGCCAGGCGGCCGTGCTGATAGCGCTCGACCAGCCAGCCCTTGGCAGTGGGCAGCAGAACATCCCGGCAAGGCGCGGCCGGGTCGACGAGACCAGCCATCTGCAGGCGCCGGCCCTGCTGCTCGGACCAGAACGTGGGCGGACGCGCCGCAGGCGGCGCCTTGCCGGCAATGGCGGCCGCCGCCGTGCGTGCCTGCGCCAGCGCGTTCTGCACGCTTTCGATGCGGGCGTAGCGCTGCAGCTCGCCCCGAAAAGCGCTCGCACAATCGCCAATGGCGTAGACGTCGGGCGCCGAAGTCCGGCAGCATTCGTCGACGACCACGCCGTCCAGGCAGATCAGTCCCGCAGCCTCGGCCAGCGCCGTCTCGGCAACCGCGCCAATCGATACCAGCACGAGTTCGGCGTCGATCGGATCGCCACTGGCCAGGTGCGCGCGCCAACCCGTCGCAGTACATTCCCAGCGCCGCACCGCCGCGCCGTGGCGGATCTCGATGCCGGCCTCGCGGTGCAGGTCGCCGATGCGCGTCGCCGTGGACTCGGACACCTTGCCCGCCATCACGTTGCCGCCCTGCTCCAGCACCAGCACTTCCGCGCCAAGCTTGCGCGCCGAGCAGGCCGCCTCCAGCCCCAGATACCCCGCGCCCACGACAAGCAGCCGGATGCCCGGCCGCAACGCCTCGCGCAGCCGGTGGGCGTCGTCCAGGCCTCGCACGGAGAACACCTGATCGCCCGCCACCTCGGCAATGCCGCGCGCGCTGGCGCCGGTGGCAAGCACGCAATGTTCGAAAGCCACCTCGCGGCCCGACGCCGTGCGCAGCGTGTGCGCCGCCGTGTCGATGGCGGCCACCGGATCGCCCGCCACCACGATCACGCGCGATTTCTCATACGCGCTGCCTGCTCGTAACGCGATGCGTTCGGCGCTGGTCGAGCCGGTCAGCAGCGCCTTGGACAGCGGCGGCCGTTCGTAGGGCGCATGCACTTCGGCGCCAAAGAGCGCGACGTCGCCGTCGACGCCCGCCGCGCGCAAGGCCCACGCACACTCCACGCCCGCATGCCCCGCGCCGATGATGGCCGTGTGAACACGCTGCGGGACTGATGAGGTTTCCATGATGCTCAGGCTCCGAATTTCAGCGAAATGCTGGCTTTAGTGGCCACCTGCTTCCAGCGCGCCAGCTCGTCCCGGTTCAGCTCCGCAAAGGCGTCGGCCCCTCGCGGCTTGGGCTCAAAGCCCGCGGCGGTCAAGGTTTCCACCGATTGCGGCTGCGCCATGCCTTCCTGCAAGGCCGAGCTGATCTTCTGCACGATGTCCGGCGCCATGCCAGCGGGGCCGTACACGCCCAGCCAGCTCGTCACGTCGAAGTCCGCCACGCCTTGCTCGGCCATCGTCGGCACGTCCGGCAACTGCTTGCTGCGATAGCTGCTGGTCACCGCAATCGGACGAATCGATCCCTTGCGGATCAGTCCCATCACCGGCGGAAGGTTGCTGAAGCTGAAGTCCAGGTTGCCGTTCACCACATCCACCAGCATTTCGCCGCTGCCCTTATACGGCACGTGCAGCAGGTTGGTGCCCGTGTGCTGCGCGAAGAACGCCGTGGTCAGATGCACCGACGAACCGATGCCGTTGGACCCGTAGTTCAGGCCATCCTTGCTGCGCTTGCGCGCCGTGGCGATCAGGTCGTCGACGCTGCGTATCGGCGAGTCCGCCTGCACGATCAGCACGTTGATAAACTCGGCCATCTGCGCAATCGGCGTGAAGGCGCGCGCCGTGTCCAGCGGCAGCCCGGTCACCGTGGCCATCGGCAGCACCATGCCGCCCAGGCCATTGAGCAGCAACGTATAGCCGTCCGGCGGCGCGGACGCCACCTGCTGGCTGCCGATCATGCCGTTCGCCCCCGGCCGGTTCTCCACCACCACGGGCTGGCCAAACTTGCGGCTGAGGATGTCTCCGGCCAGACGCCCCGCCACGTCCGTGACGCCGCCCGGCGGGTACGGCACGATCAGGCGGATCGGCTTGCTGGGATACGCGGCGTCGGCGCCCCACGAGATCCCCGTCGCCGTCATCGCGGCCGCGCCGGCAATGGCCTTCAGTACAGTACGTCTTTGCATGCTGCAACTCCAGGTATGGGCGAGCGCGTCCTGTCGGCGGTCTGGCCCCGAGTGGAAGGAAAACCATCGAATCCCGGCAGACGGGCCGGGTCCGGCATAGTCGCGCTAGAAGAAGATCGTCAGCGCCTTCGATAAGAGAACGTTCTGGTCCAGGTGGATCTCGCGCGAAAGAATCGTGAAGCGCCCGTCCCGCCTGCGCAGCACGTCCTCACGCTTGCCCACGAACAGATTCACTTCGGACTGCAAACGGTTCTGATAGATCAGAAAGCGTGACCGCACCCGCACCAGGTCGCCGCCGCCCTCGTCGGGCGTCACGTCCAGCACGCGGATGTTGGTCACCAGATGGGACACGCGCGAGGCCGGCTCTTCGGCCCAGTGAATGCCCGTCTTGATCTGCGCCACGCGCTGGCGCAGCGTGTCGATGCCTTCGTCGAACCAGGCGGCATCCTGCTTGCCGGAGTATTCCTGCGCCATCGCGTCGCGGCGAACGTTGCGCGTCAGCGGCATGCGATACGTGATGGCTTCGTCCAGGAGGCTGAGCCACTTGTCGAACTCGCGATGGTCCAGCAGATCGGCCTCGTAGTGCAGGAAGCGGTGCGCTTCCCACCACATCAGCATGTCGTCCACGCTGTCGTCCTGCGCCACGGGCAGCGCGTTCTCGATGGTTGCATTCATGCCGCTTCCTCCAGGCGCACCGCGCCCGCCATCAGTTGGTCCCAGGACAGGCCGTTCATGAATTGCGCCCAGCGCCGGTAGTAGATCCGCGCGTTCTCCTCGGTGTATTCCCCGTTGACCGCGCAGCCCGGAATCTCGGGCACGTCCTGCCGGTGGCCCACGCCCATCTGGTAGTTGAAGAAGAGCTCGCGCGACATGGCGCCCATGCTGGCCTCTGTGGCGCCGGTCCAGTTCTCCATGTCGTCGGATTCGGTCATGCCGCCCGGCCCGGAATAGCGCAAGAAGTAATGCCGAGCCGCGTCCTTAACTGCTTCCGGCGCATCCTTGTCCACCAGGTACATGCGCCACATTTCCATCTCGGTCGAGCTGATCGGATGAAACACCGCCAGCGTGCGCGGCTGGCGGCCGTGGAACGACATGTTCGGGAAGATCGTGCCTACGCTGGTCTGCACCCGCATCGCCGAACCCAGCGTGCGTTCGCGCTGCTCGTGAATTTCGCGGTAGTAGGCTTCCACCTCCGGATAGCGGCCGTACTGCGGCGCGTAGGGGCCTTCTTCGTAGAACGGCAACCGGCCCAGCAGACCGTGGCCCAGTTCCGGAAAACAGATCGCCGAACGCGTGGCCGACGCATCGCGGCGCCCCTTTCCGCCGCCGGGGCCGATGCCCACGATGTCCACCGAGCGGTGGCTGATGTCGTGGTAAAGATCGCCAATGAAGTTCTCGGGCGCGAACTTCCAGTTGCACTTCACGCGCCACTTCTGCACGCCGCCGATCACCTCCGAGCCGCCCGGACTGCCGTTGCGATGATCGAGCGCCGCGTCCAGATACAGCCGCATGTTGCCGATGTAGTCCAGGAACGGCGGCGCATTGGGGTCCCAGGTCGCCCAAATGGCGCCCTTGTAGTTCACCACCTGCGCCACCGTCTTCAGACCCCACTGCTTCTTGTCCAGTTCGCCCTTGTAGTGCGTCGCGTGGCCCGGCACGCCGACCAGCTCGCCGGGCCGTTCCACCAGCTTGCCGTCGGTGGAAAAGCTCCAGCCATGGTACGGACAGGTGAAAGTCCGGTTGTTGCCGTGGTCATAGCGGCACAGCTTCATGCCGCGATGCGCACAGCTGTTGAGCATGACCTGAATCTGCCCCTGCCGGTCGCGCGTCAGGATCACGGATTCCGTGCCCATGCGCGAGACAAAGTAATCGTCCGGCTTGGGCACCAGGCTTTCGTGCCCCACAAACAGCCACGCGCGCGAGAAGATCTGCTTCAGTTCCTGCTGAAAGATCTCTTCGTCCACGAAGATGGACCGGCTGACCAGTCCCTCCTCGGCGCGCACCAACTCGTCGATCGTCTTCTGACCCATCACCACTTCCCCTTGGAGGATGCCCTTAATGGGCGCCTACGACTTCTCAGCCGTGGCCGCCGCTGTACGCAGACGTGCTTCCGTGTTGTCGACGTGCGTGCGCGCATGCTGCCGCGCCAACTCCACGTCGCCCTTCTCGATGGCGGCAAACAGCGCCTCATGCTCTTTCTGCGCCTGCGCCCCGCGGCCCGCGATCTTGGCCGACCGCGAACGCGACACGCGCAGGTTCTTCTTGAGCAACACCGCCAGGAAATCGAAGAAATTCAGATAGTGTTCGTTGCGCGTGGCCCGCGCCACACAGCGGTGGAACTCCATGTCGGCATCCACGCCAACCGCCACGTCGCCGGACGCAATCGCGTCGGCCATCTTGCGCAGCGCCAGCCGCATCGCGGCCAGATCGTCCTCATCACGCCGAGCCGCCGCAAGCGGCGCCGCCTCGATCTCGAAGCCTCGGCGCAATTCCACGATGCGTAGCACCTGATCCGCATCGCCAATGTCCGCCGCCTGCATGCGCAACACCGACGGCCGCGCCGTCTGCATGACGGTCAGCCCGCGGCCCTGCTTGCTTTGCACGATGCCATCGCCCTTCAGGCGGGAAACCGCTTCGCGCAGCACGGTGCGCGAAACGCCAAGCCGGGTTGCGATGGTCTGCTCAGGCGGCAGCACCTCGCCAACCTGGTAGTCGCCACTGGTAATCTCGTCCAGCAGCATCTCGGTGACGCGGTCCGTCAGATTGGGCTCTGACGAGAACGGCGGGACCGACTCTCGTTTCAACAGTACTCGGGAAGCTGAATCAGGCATAGGAAGTCTCGTCCGAAAACGTGCATCTCATTGCCAGCCCGCGTTGCCTCGGCTGTGGACGCGCCCCGGGAGGGGTGCGTTGAAAATACGATAATCGTATAAGGAGGGGGGGAGGTATTAGGGGAAGTGCGGATGCTGGTCAGGTGACAGTCGAGCATCAACGCCCTCGGACGTGTGCCAACGCACCCCACCCATTCGCACACAACACGTACTACAACGTGGCCGCCTGAGCTTGCCCCTAACTCCCAACTGAGGATCAATCGTCGTCGAAATAGTCTGAGTCCAACTTCGGAATTTTGAGGGCTCGAGACGAGACGCCCACTTCATGGTCCATCATGAGCCCAACAAGCTCGAGTCCATCGACGAGAACAATCCCTTCGACAGATTTGCCATATTCGATGGCATTCGAATTGAATGTCGAAGTTGTGATGAACACGCCTCGCTTTGCCTTTTGGCCCGCTAACGCGCCATAAAAGTTCTGCACTTCGACTCTGCCTACCGAGCCCTGCCAGCGTTTCGCTTGAACATACACTTTGTCCAAGCCTAGTTTGTCTAAGGCAATCACACCGTCTATTCCGCCGTCTCCAGAACCTCCAACACGTCGCACATCGTCCCTACTGGCGCCATAGCCGAGACTATGCAACACGTCCAGTACGATCAATTCGAAGCGTGTGGGGGATACCTGAAGAAGACGTTCGATAAGACTTGCCGCTGTTGCCGCCCGCAGCTCCTTTAGCGCTTGTTCTAAACGATCGTCCGGACTCATCGTGACGGGAGAGTCGACAATGTCGTCGTCAGCTGCACTCTCCGTGCCAACTGAGTTTTCACCCGCCTTTAACTTGACGGCCAAGTAATCAACGGCCAGATGCGCAACCGTGTCGCTAGGCAGCGGGGTCGAGTGTTCGGCGGCGAACGCGTGCCCCTTGTCCGTCAACTTCCAATAGCCGCGCCGTTCACTTGTGGAAAGCCCAGCACGCTTCAGTCGATCGTGCGCCCAATTCGCGCGGTTCTTATAGGTGGGCTGCCCGCTGCTAATGAGCTTTTGCTTCTGCTCAGCGGTCAGACCCAAAGCTGCTGCCGCCGCCTCATGAACCTCGTGGGTAGGAGATCCGTCCGGCTTCGATGCAAGGAAGCGGAGGATCGGCTCGATAAACTGATCATAGGTTGGAACAGACATGAAAACCCTTTTTGCTTTTAGTCGGCCATCTCGATACTGCTCCAACAAAGTGCACGTACTACAAGCGCGAAGATGGAGGAATAGCTTCTGATGTATTACTCATCCTACAGATCTGGTTCTCGCAATTTCAAGGGGGTTTAGTGGCCTCTGAATACTTGATCTCGATGAAACTTGAGGTATCCCGCAGTTTGGCGAGAAAAGACGCCAACATTTGATCTTGCACTGAGTCCCCACGCTCTAATGACCGGCTCGACTTCAGCGACAACCAACAGCCCCCCAGAGTCTTCGAACGATATCCAACCTTGGTCAAAGAGTCGGTCCACGTGCGGAGCCAGCATCAACCCGTTGTGCCGATCCAATCGCTCAGAATTCGAGCTATCCCGCCAAGGCTTGATATGACTTGCGATCAGGAAATTCGGATTGGAAACCCCCGTGAGCCGGCATCGAGGTTCCAGCAGCAATACTTCCCGTCGATAAATGCCTTGTCCTAAGCGTGCCTGGTACAACCGGACCTTTTGAGTGGGTGGAACATCTTCGGCATTGACCTCCGCGTCCACGGACATATCGAGGACCAAAGCCTCGTTTACACCCACATTGCGAATTAACCAGTCCCCAAACTCTCTACTGATTGACGTTAGATATGCCAACTGTGCGCCGCCATTGGTCTTTAGAGGCGCGTTCTTCGAAGCTAAGAATGAGCTGATGGTCTCGACGAAGGGCTTTAACGAGAAGGGCAACGGCAACATCTCCCACTTCACGGTTACTTCCCACCCCAAGTCTTTCCAGCCGTTCTCCGCGTATCCAGGCTTAGGTGGCGAATCAAACGCCGCCGTTGTCGCGATGCCAATGGCTCGAACGTGTTGCTTGGCGTAGGAGATGATCAAGTCGCCCGGACGAACTCTCGCGACATTGAGCCACGGTGTCCGCTGTACATCGCCGGGATGGACTTGTGGGCACCAAATGTATCCGCCCGCAAGTTCAGCGCGATAAGACTTGCTGTGATTCACCCACCAGAAATTCATCCGTCGCTCCTATTGTTATCTTTTGTAATAGTAGCGAAGTCTTAAGAGTCGATTGAAAGCTCGCGCAAGAAGTAGAAGTATCGACCGGCGACATCACGAACCCGATTTATGATGGCAACGTAGTCAGGACGCCCAAATGCGTTACTCTCCCCTCCCCAAATCAGTCTGCAAGGAGTTTCCACATGGCACAAGCCTCCGCCCGTCACATCCTCGTTTCCACCGAAGCGAAGGCCAACGAACTCAAGACCGCCATCGAGAATGGCGCTGACTTCGCCCAGCTCGCCAAGGAAAACTCGAGCTGCCCGTCGAGCCGCGACGGTGGCAACCTGGGCACCTTCGGCCCGGGCCAGATGGTCAAGGAATTCGACACCGTCGTGTTCAGTGCCCCGGTCGGCGAAGTGCAAGGCCCGGTGAAGACCCAGTTCGGCTACCACCTGGTCGAAGTGACCAGCCGCAAGGACTAAGGTCCCGCAGCCAATTGGCTCAGAAAGCCGCCGCCAGGAGCGATCCTGGCGGCGGCTTTTTTTCGCCCAGCGTCAGCCACCCTGCACGTTGCACCGCAGCACCGGATTCCCTATCAATTGATAATTTCTGTTCAGGTGACAGGACCCGAAGGCCTGCGACAGAATGGCCCACACCCGGAGGAGACAGCCGGGGCCACAAGAATCCACAGCGCAATCACACGGCGCCAGAGGCCCATGAAAAAGTCCAGGAAGGTCATCATCACCTGCGCCATCACCGGTTCGGTCCACACGCCGTCGATGTCGCCCCACTTGCCCGTCACTCCCGATCAGATCGCGCAGTCCGCGCTGGACGCCGCCGAAGCGGGCGCGGCCATCGTGCATTTGCACGCGCGTCAACCGGACACCGGCCAGCCTACGCAGGATCCGACGCTGTATGCGCGATTTTTGCCACGCATCAAGGAGACGTCTGACGTCGTGGTCAACATCACGACGGGCGGTTCGCCGGTGCTGCCCATTGCCGAGCGCATGGCCCCGGCCTTGCAGTTCAAGCCCGAGGTGGCGTCGCTGAACATGGGGTCGATGAACTTCGGAATGTATGAACTGCTGGAGCGGTTCAAGGAATTCAAGCACGCCTGGGAACGGCCGTATCTTGAGGGCAGCAACGACCTGATCTTTCGCAACACGTTCAAGGACATCGAGCACATCCTCGCGTCTTGCGGCGACAACGGCACGCGCTTTGAGATCGAGTGTTACGACATCGGGCACCTGTACACGGCCGCGCATTTCGTGGACCGCAAGCTGCTCAAGCCGCCGTTCCTGATCCAGTCGGTATTCGGTATCCGCGGCGGCATCGGCACGCATCCCGAGGACGTGATGATGATGAAGCGCACCGCGGACCGGTTGTTTGGCGACGACTACATCTGGTCGGTGCTGGCTGCGGGGCGCAAGCAGACGCCGCTGGCGACGATGGCGGCCACGATGGGCGGGAACGTGCGCGTGGGCCTGGAAGATTCGTTGTGGGACGGCCCCGGCGAGTTGGCGCTGTCGAACGCGGACCAGGTGCGCCGCATCCGGCGCATTCTGGAAGACCTGTCCTTGCAGGTCGCCACACCCGACGACGCACGCGAGACACTGCAACTGAAGGGACGCGGCAACGTCGCGTTCTGAAAACACACATCCACCCAGTGGGGAGACGAGACATGAAAAAAACATTGCGCGCGACGGCTTTGGCCGCGCTGTTGGGCATGGCGGCGGCGGCTCAGGCCGATGACGGGGTCATCCGAATCGGATTCATCACAGATATGTCGGGTCTGTCGGCCGACGCCGATGGTCCGGGTGGCGCCGAGGCGATCAAGATGGCCATTGCAGACCTGGGCGGCACGGTGGCGGGCAAGAAGGTGGAGGTGCTGGTCGCGGACCATCAGAATCGGGCAGATATCGCGTCGTCACGTGCCCGCGAATGGCTGGATCAGCGCGGCGTGAACATGCTGATCGCGGGGGCAAACTCGGCGGCGGCGCTGGCGATGGCGAAGGTGGCCGAGGAAAAGAAGACGCCGTTCTTCGTGGTGAGCGCGGGTGCGTCCGAGCTGACGAACTCGCAGTGCACGCCTTACACGGTGCATTACGTGTACGACACGGTGTCGCTGGCGCGCGGCACGGCGCGCGCAATGATGAAAGAAGGCAACAAGGACTGGTTCTTTCTGACGGTGGACCACGCGTTCGGCCATGCGCTGGAGCGGGACGCGTCGAAGGTGGTTCAGGCCGATGGCGGCAACGCCAAGGGCCGGGTGCGGCATCCGCTGAACACGGCCGATTTCTCGTCGTTCATCCTGCAGGCGCAGGCCTCGGGCGCGCAAGTGCTGGGGCTGGCCAATTCCGCCAGCGACACCAGCAACGCGGTCAAAGCGGCCAACGAGTTCGGCCTGACGCCCAAGATGAAGATCGCGGGCCTGCTGGTGCTGATCACCGATGTTCATGCGCTGGGCCTGCAAGCGGCGCAGAACATGTACCTGACCACGGCGTGGTATTGGGACCAGGACGACGCGTCGCGTAAATGGGCGTCGCGCTTCGAGGCCGTGATGAAAAAGAAGCCATCCATGCTGCAGGCCGGCGATTATTCCGCAGCGACGACCTATCTGAAGGCGGTGGAAGCGACCAAGAGCACCGACGGCGACACCATCATGAAGTGGCTCAAGGCCAATCCCGTGAACGACTTCTTTGTGAAGGACGGCAAGATTCGCGCGGACGGGCTGATGGTGCATGACATGTTCCTGATGCAGGTGAAGACGCCGGCGGAATCGAAGGCCCCGTGGGACTACTACAAGCTGGTGGCACGCGTGCCGGGCGACCAGGTGTACACGTCGCCCGCGGAATCGACCTGCCGCTTGATGAAGCCCTGACGCCATGACCCAATCCAACACCCCTCTGAATTCGCCCACGACGATCTCCGCCCTGCCCGTTGATCTGACCGGAACGCGGGTCATCGTCACGGCTGGCGCGTCCGGCATCGGCGCCGCGCTGGCAGACGCCTTCGCGGAACGTGGCGCGCGCGTGCATCTGTGCGATGTCGATGAACAGGCCCTGGCCGCCTGCCACCACGCCTGGGCGCGCGCGGACGTTGGCAGCCGCGACGAGATCGACCGCTACATGCAGACGGCGCTGTCGCATCTTGGCGGGCTGGACGTACTGGTGAACAACGCTGGCATCGCGGGCCCCACGGCGGGGATCGCCGACATCACCGCGCAGGAGCTGGACGCGACGCTGGACATCAACCTGGCCTCGCAATTCCACACCGTGCGGCATGCGCTGCCCGCGCTGCGCGAGTCGGGCGGCGGCAGCATCATCAACATCAGCTCGGTGGCGGGCCGGATGGGCTTGCCCATGCGCACGCCGTATGCCGCCACCAAATGGGGCGTCGTTGGGCTGACCCGCTCGCTGGCGATCGAGCTGGGGCCGCTGAACATCCGGGTCAATGCGCTGCTGCCGGGGCTGGTGGCCGGGCCACGCATCGAACGGGTCATCGCGGCCCGGGCGAAGAACATGGGGTTGTCGGTGGAGGAACAGACTCGGCTGGAGCTGTCCGGCGTCAGCCTGCGGCAGTTCGTGCGCGCCGCGGACATTGCCAACATGGCGCTGTTCCTGGCCAGCCCTTTCGGAGCGATGGTCAGCGGGCAGGCAATCAGCATCGACGGCGATCTGCAATCGCTGCCTTGGCAGCCGCCGGCGCAATGACCGGGTAGCGGTCGCCGCTAGGGCAGCAGCGCGATCGTCTCTGCGTAGACGCCCTGCCGCCGCGTCTGGGCGGTGGCGCGCAGGGCATCCAGCAGGCGCGCGGTCAGTTCGTTATTGCGGGACTCGGCGCGGGTGATCAGCATGAAATCGAACCATTGCCGCGAGGCCAGCGGCACCGCAACCAGGTCCGGAAACGACGCAACGATGTCGGACGCGGACAGCGCATTGACCAGGCTGATGCCCTTGACCGCGCGTACCGTGCCCGGCAACAGCGACATGTGCGCCTGCATGCCGGACCGCAGCAGCAGCGAGTCGGCGATATCGCCCTGCGCCACGACGTAGTCGGACCACAGCGGCTTGACGTAGGTGTCCGGCGGAATGTCCAGCACTGCGATGGCATCGCGTCCGGCCAGCGGGTGTTCGCGGTGCGCAATCGCCATTACGTCCGCGCGCAGGAACGGCGTGAAGGTCAGCCGCGTGCTGTCGCGACCGACGGCGCCCAGGCCGAAGTCGGCTCGCATTGTCTCCACCGCGCTGATGACCTGCATCGACGACTCCACGTCGATGGAAAATGGCCGCGTGCCATTGAGGTCCAGATAGCGGCGCACGGCATCGGGCGCGTAGCCCAGCGCCAGCGCAGGCGACGATGCGATGCGCAGTCCGCGCCCGCCGAATTGTTCAATGCTGTGCAGGGCTTCGTCGATGCGCACCAGTTCGTCCAGCACGAACTTGGCCTCACTGTAGAGGTACTGCCCCGCCTCGGTGGGACGCAGGGTCTTGTGCGACCGGTCGAACAGCTGGACGCCCGTCGCGCTTTCCAGGCGTGAGATCGCGTGGCTGATCGCCGGCTGCGTCAGGTGCATGGCGAGCGCCGCCTGCCGCGTCGAGCCCGTCATGACCACCGCGTAGAAGATCCGCAGGTCGTGGATGTTGAAGTTGCGCTTCATGCAGCGCGCCTACCGTTGCTTGGGTGGCTGCGTGGGTGGCTGCTTGGGCGACGCTTTCGGCGCGCTCATGCCACCAAAAGCAAACAACCCCATCTGCGCACCCGTCGCGCGCGATAGGTAATCATTCTTCAGCGCTTCCCGATCGCCGAACAGCGCGCCGGCATCGTTGCCCTTCGCCGCACGGTTCTTGTCGATATCGTTCTGGGCATCGTGCATGCCCTCTTGCAGCGCGCGCCGCAAGGCAGGGTTCAACGATGCGGTGTCGTAGGTCTCGTCGGGCCGCAAACCCAGGCTGTCCATGCGCTCGCGCAGCATCGTCTCGGACTTGGGTACGGGTGCGAACCGCAGCAGGAAGGCCAGTTCATCATAGAACTCGAGCGAAGAATACATCTGCGCGCGCGGAACCGGCGCCATCCAGTCCACCCGCGCGGGTGCGGCGGGTGCAGCCCGGTTTCGGAATGCGGACAAGGTCTGCACCTTGAAGCGCGACTGGATGCGCTTGGCGTTGTCATGGTCGGCGGGATTGAAGCGCTGCGTGCGGGCCACCAGCGTGGCAAGTTCAGTCTCGGAACGAATCACCTTCGTGATGCCGGGTGGCACCTTGCCCTTCCAGGACGGTCCTGCAACCAGAAAAACGCCGCCGCCGACACCACGTGATCCCAGGTCGCCGATGTGGTGCATGTACAGATCCATCACCTGCAACGAGGCGTCGCGCCGCTTTTCAACGCGGGGCACGGTGACGACGACGGGTTCGGCGCGCAGGTCCAGCGCGGCGTACGAATACAGATAGCCGGGATCCAGCCCAGCCGCCGCGGCGGCTGCCGTGCCCATCGGATTGATGGTGTTCAGCGGACCTTTGTACTGCGCGCCGCTCTTGTCGATGCTGTAGGCATACATGGCCTGATAGCTGGCGACCATGGGCGCGCCGTACAGGTACGATTCGCGGGCGATGCTGCGTGCCTGTTGCGCCGTGACGCCTTCGATGCCGACCCACTGCGAGCCGGAAGCGGCGTCGGGCGACCTGAAGGTGCAGCCGGACAAGGCGCCCGCCAATGCGAGGGCGGCAACGAAGCCGATGAACGGACGGCAGGTGGCGCGGCGTAATGCGGTGCTAATCTGGCGGTGGCGCATTCAGGGCTCCGGCATGACGGGATGGCGCAGGCGCCCGATGGCGGCGGCGTAATGCGCCAGGCTCGAATTCCGGGGGATTCTGGCATATTTCCCCCGCATATCAAAGAATCGGTGCACCGTGCCGACGCAACAGGAAAGGCACAGCAGCATGACAGCAGAAGATCCCGCCAGCATGACCGGTCCGGACGGAGAGGCTTACAACATTCGCGCGGCATCGTACTTCGTGCTGCAAGCCGAGCACCGCTGCACCGCCTGCGCCAAGGTATCTCGCGTGGCGGCGCTGGCCGTGCCGCCCGGCCACGAAAGTACAGAGGGTGAGTTGGAGCTGGATGAAGACGACGCGGACAGCCCCGGCCTGGATCCGCAGGCGTTTCGTGACTGGCTGTTCAGTCCGGCGCAATGGCAAACGATGCCCGGTCCGGCGATGATCTCGTCGACCCGGGCGCTCGCGCCCGAAGTGGCCCAGACGCTGCGTACGCTTGCGCCGTTCTTCCGGCAGAACCCGGCGCAGTCCGGCGAATGGTCCAATTTTTGCGAGCATTGCGAGCGGCCGATCTGGGACGGCGCGCTGTATCCGACGCCGGGCCAGGCTTTCTGCCCGAACGATGCCGCGGCCGCAGCGCACGTGTCAACGCAGCGGATCGACGCGCCCTTCGCCGCCTTCTTCGGCATGTGCTGGACAGACAGCTACCGCAACAAGTGGCCCCTTTTTGCGCGCCTGGGATACGCGTGCAGCGAAGCGGAATGACGCTGCCTCAGGCGTTTTGCAGCAGATCCTGAGGCACTTCCAGTTGGCGCGCCGGAATGGCGGCGATGGCGCTTTCCGTGGCGCTGGCATCGGTGGTCAGGTGCTGGATCAGGTCGACGGTGGTCGAACTGCGGGTCAGCATCATGCAGGTCACCTCGTCGCCCGCGACGCGGGTGGCGTGCCAGCAGCCCGGCCGCATGCACACGCCCTGCCCCTGCGCCACATGAAAGGCCGCGAGCGTGGACAGGTCCGGCGTACCATCGGCGGCGCTGCGCGCCACGATCTGGATGATGCTGCCCGTCAGCGGAACGATCGCCTGCTGCGTCAGCAGGTGTTTTTCCAGGCTGGCAACCTCTGGAGATTGGCTGCGGTAATTGACCCACAGCAGCTGGGCGTCGCCGCCCGCGCCGGTGTTGAACTGGTGTTCGTGCCAGAAGTCGGTGGCCGGGTGCGTGTATAGCGGGACGCCGTTGCCGTCCGGCATGGGCTTGCCCAGCATCCACCCGTAGGCGTTGAAGGCATCAGGCGACAGATCGTGGATTTCAAGCTGCGTGTTGCTCGTCATGCGGGACCCTGTGATGGCTTAGCGCCGCGTTTGGGAAATTCGGCGTCGTAGTCGAAGTCGCCGCGCGCGATGGCCTCCAGGATGGCAACGCGCCGGTCGGCAGCGCGCTTGAGGTTGGCGGCGGTGGGCTTGACCCGGATACGCTCGACACAATGCCGGCCGTCAAAGAAGAAACCGATCTCGATGGACGATTCGGACGCGGGGCGCACCCCTTCGAATCCCTTGTTCATCTCGTGATCTCCCTGTTGCCGATGGCAGACATGATAAACGCAACGATATGACAGCCCGCGCGCTGGCATACACTGCCCTGATCCCCCCCCCTCCCGAGGACGCGCAACATGGCTATCGACCTGACGTCGCACTATGTGTACCTGGACGCCTCCGGCGCCGCCGCCACGATGACAGGCGGCGACGAGTTCTGGTCCCAATCCCCGGTGGACCTTGAAAATTACGGGCGCGGCTGGCTGGTGTCCGAATACGAGTTCGCAGCGGACTGGCCGCAATGGGAGATGCACCCGGGCGCCGACGAGATTGTGCGCCTGATGGCCGGCGCGGCCGAGCTGCACCTTGAATGGCCCACCGGCATTCAGGTCGTGAAGATGCTGGCCGGCGACGCCTACGTCATCCCCAAGGGCGCCTGGCACACGGTCAAGGTCATGGAGCCCTGCCGCATGCTGCACATCACCATGGGCGCGGGCACCCAGCACCGGCTGGCATAGCCGCGCCCTGCTGGCTATCCGGCAGCGCCCGCAGGCCGTGCGCGCTGGATCTCGCGGTCGTCGATCGGCCAGTGCAAGGCGGCCGACAGCACGCCCAGCGCCATCGCGCCCAGCCAGATCAGGTCATAGGAACGGGTGGCCTCGAACACCACGCCGCCCAGCCACACGCCCAGGAATGAACCGACCTGATGGCCGAAGAACACGAAGCCGAAGAGCGTCGTGATGTAGCGCACGCCGAACACCTGCGAGATGAGACCGTTGGTGAGCGGCACCGTGCCCAGCCACACAAACCCCATGACCGCCGCAAACGCGTAGACCGACCACGTGGAAAGCGGCACGAGCACGAAGAGCGCGATGGCCGCCGTCCGCACCAGGTAGATGCCCGCCAGCAGGTACTTGCGCCGATGATGCGCGCCCAGGATGCCGCAGACATAAGTGCCCATGACGTTGGTGAGCGCAATGATGGCCAGCGCCGCCACCGCGTCCGACGCGCGCAGGCCCTTGTCCATCAGGTACGCGGGCAAGTGCGTGCCGATGAACGCGAGCTGGAAACCGCACGCCAGAAATCCCAGATTCAGCAGCCAGAAACCGGGGCGCGTGAAGGCCTCGCGAATGGCGTCCGTCATCGACAGGTTCGCGTCGGGCGCGGCCGCATCGCGCACGCGGTTCGCAGGCTCGCGCAGCGGAAATGCGAGGGGCAGCACGACCATCAACACCACCGCGAACGCCAGCAACGCCGCGACCCAGCCCCAGCCGCCGATCAACCATTGCGCTGCGGGCACCATCGTGAACTGTCCCAGTCCGCCGACCGCCCCGGCGACGCCCAGCGCCCAGCTCCGGCGCTCCGGCGGCACCAGGCGGCTGAGCGCACCGTAAATGGCCGCGAAAGCGGTGCCGGACAGCGCGATCCCGATGCACACGCCCGCGGTCCACATGAAGGCGGCGGGCGTCGTCGCATGCGCCATGCCAGCAAGGCCCAGCGCATAAAACACCAGTCCGCCGGCGATCACTTTGGCCGAGCCATAGCGGTCGGCAATCATGCCTGTGAAGGGCTGCACGATGCCCCACGTCAGGTTCTGCACGGCCAGGGCGATGGCGAAAGTCTCGCGGCTCCAGCCCCGATCCATCGTGACGGGTAAGAGAAAGAGGCCTTGCACATGGCGCACGCCCAGGGCAAGTCCCATGACGACGCCGCCGGCGAGGACCAGCAGCCAGAGTTGGGATGCGTCCAGGGAAGATTTTTGGGGGGAGGACATGGCGAACCTCTTGCAGGGAACGTCGCCCCCGTTCGGGCGGGCAGTGGGTGTATTACAGAACCTGCGCGCGGGGGATTCAACCGATTAATTTTTGTCCGCTGCATGCGTGAGGGGAATGTGTCGCGTCACCGCGCCATGTCAGCATGTAGGACCGCGATCCGCGACACTTGAGCGCCATTGAGCGAAATTGACCACCATTACGCTCAACACCGAGTGGACATTAACGCTTCGTTTTTAATAGTTACATCTGCCGATCCGTCCCCGGGTGCCCCTGGTTACAGTGCTGCCTTCCCCCAATCAACTCGGCAGGCATCGGCTCATGTGGCACGCCCGATCTGGCTTTTTCATTTCCGCGGTTTGCAGCCGCGCCCGCAAGCAATGACGGCGGCGCCTTTCTTCAAGCCGTTGGCGGTCGTGGCGGCGCTGGCGGGGATGGTGCTGATGGCGCCGCACAATGCACACGCGCGTCCCAACTGGGCGCAGCAATGCGCCTACAGCACCTATGGCGAAGGTGCGGCCATGTCGTGCCACCAGCCCTATCAGGAAGGCCTGGCCGCGGTGCTCGTGGGCACCGCCGATGGCGAATCCGCCGCGTGGGGCTATATCGACAAGCAAGGCGTCATGGCTATTACGCCTGCGTACTCGGACGCCAGATCCTTCCAGAATGGCCTGGCCGCCGTCAGCCAGGAGGATCGCTGGGGTTATATCGACAAGCGCGGACGCTGGGTCATCGAGCCGCGTTTTGCGGAAGCCACCGGGTTCAATGCCGAGGGCACCGCGCTGGCCGAAGAAGACGGCCGGGACGTGCTTATCAACCGCCAGGGCAAGGTCGTGAAGACCTTTCCGCTGGGTACGCGCACCAGCGGGTTCCAGCCCGGTCAAACGCTGGCGGCGATGGAGATTCCTACCCCGCCGCGCCTCTTCAACACCGCCACCGGCAAGCCGGCCACGCTGCCCGACGGCGTGATGGCGCTGGCCGAGCCGACCGGCAACTATCTGCCGGCGCAGTCGCGAGACTCGCGCTACGGCGGCTGGTGGGGACTGCTGGACGAAAGCGGCGCATGGGCGATCAGCCCGCAGGTGCTGCGCTCGCTCGCCCCGCCGATGCGCGATGGCGACGTGCTGGCCGTGAACCGGGATCGCGCCTGGGAGTTCGTGGACGCGCGCGGCGAGCCGCTGTCTGACCAACGCTACGAACGCGTCGAATTGGTCGCGCCCGGCGTGTGGCTGGCGCGGCACGCGAAGGGCGGCTCGGTGCTGCTGGACGCCAAGCTTGAGCCCCTGCACGCGTTCAAGAGCGACTATCTGGGCGTGCAGCGCCGCGACGGCTGGGGCTTTGCCGTCGAACCTGGCATGACGCTGCTGATCGATCCCGGCGGCAGCGTGCAGCTACTCGCCCTGCGCATCGGCGACGTCAAGATTCATCAGGGACGCGCGTGGGTGTATGGCGTGCCTGTTTCTGCCGCAGACACATCGGCCGCCGGCATGGACGCGGCCCGTGACGACATGAGCGCGGAAGACGAGGCCGCAGCGGCTGCCGCGGGCGTAGCCGTGCAAGCCGCGTCGCAAGCCGAGACCGCAGCCGCATTCCAGGATCCGCCGGTCGCGGCTGACGCCGCGGACGCCGCGCAGGAAGCGACCCATGCGGATGCAGCCCCTACCCCCGCAACGCCGTCGGAAGCGACCGCCGAAGCGGCAATGGACGCCGCAATGGACGCCGCCAGCGACACCGCCACTGCCGCAGCCGACGCCGTGCAAAGCAGCGTCAACGCCCCCGCAGACGACGAGACGCTGCACCAGATCTACAACCCCGACGGCCTGGGCATCCTTGACGAAACCACCGTCGCCAAGCTGCGCGGCTACGACGTCAGCGAGTTCCACTACGCGCGCACGTCCGCCGTCGATGCCGCTGCGCCGCTGGCCCTCCTGCGTCCCAGCGAATATGACCAGCCGCTCGGCATCCTCACGGCGGCGGGCGATATCGTCACGAACCCGGACTGGGCAAACATCGACACCTACGACGTCACGCTGCCCATCGTGGCGCGCTCAAAGACCGATCGAGCCGGCGCGGTCGGCGCGATTGGCGCGGACGGCACATGGGCCATCGAGCCTCAGTACAGCGAAATGCGGCCCTTCAAGGGCCCCTATACCTGGGCCCGCACGAAAGACATGCCGCGCGGCGATGCGCTGCTCATCGACACCCGTGGCCAGACAGTGGGCGTTCCCGCCAACGTGCTGGAAGACGCATCACGCCTCGATGGCGAACTGCTGCAATACCGCGCGGTGAACGAAAACCGCCAGCGCCGCACGGGCTTGTGGAACGTAAGCAAGGGCGCGCCCGTGCTCAAGCCGGCCTATGAGGAAATCCAGGAATTCGAGGACGACTGGGCCAAGGTCCGGGACAAGAACCGCTGGGGCGTGATCAACCGCGACGGCCAGTGGGTGCTGCCAGCCCGCTACGACGGCGCCTACGACCTCGAATACTTGGGCAACGGCATGATGCTGGCCGAAGCGCCGGAGAGTAAGCGCAATCGCGGTGGCTACACCGAGCGCGCCTATCGGGTCATCAACCTGCGCACCGGCAACGCAAGCGAGCCGGTGATGGGCAAGCCGCAGAAGCTGAAGGACGGACGCTTTCTGGGCGAGCTGGCCGACGCGAGCGCCGTGTTGTTCGATGCGCAAGGCGGCGCCGTCCGCGTGTCCGACGGCCGCCCCGAAGACAAGCAGCAATATGGCGACTGGCTCTACATCAACTTCGACGAGCGCGAAGGCGCCATCGACGCGCGCGGCAACATGAAGGTGCCGGCGCGCTATGGGGAGTTCAATCCATTCTTCACCCAGCCGACAGGTCTGGCGCGCGCCAACAGCGGCGCGGGCTATCGCGTGATCGATCAGACCGGCAAGACCGTGCTAGAAAAATGGGGCGACGGCATGCCGCTGGCTTCGATGCAGAGCGTCGTCTTCACCGACGACGAGGGCTCATCGAGCATTCTGGTGGACCTGCAGGGCCGCGAAATCGCACGCCTGCCGGGCCGGTACGCCGTCGACTATGACAAAGCCAGCGAGGGTGTGGTGCCCTACAGCGATGGCGACAACAAATACGGCTTCATCGACGCGAGCGGCAAACGTGTCGTGGGTGCGCACTTCAACCAGCTTGGTCCTATGAAAGACGGCCTGGCGCGGGCCCGCCGCCTGGAACGCACGGGCAAGCTGTATGGCTACGTCGACCTGACCGGACGCTATGCGGTTGCGCCGGCGTTCACGTGGGCGGACGACTTTCACGAAGGGCGCGCGCTAGTGCGCCGCAATCGGCTGGTCGAGTACATCGACACCAAGGGCAATACGACCGCGCTGTTTGGTGTGCTGTGCGATACGGTCGTGATCGTGGACGCGCAGGACCGCCAAAGCTGGCCGCCCCAGAAACTTACTTGCCCCGAGGCCGCCGGCATAGAGCCGCCGGTCGCCGAGACCGCCAACGCCAACGCCAACGCAGAATGATCATGACGTCACGCGTGCTACGAACCACCCGCATCGCTTGCGCCCTCGCCGCGCTGGGCGTGTCCCTGTCCGCGCAGGCGCAAACCGGCTATACGCAGTCGATGCACCTGTATTGCATGAGCGAGCCCGAGTACCAGGCCTATCCAGCCGCCGACGATATCTCGTCGCGCAATCCGTTCGGCAATGGCTGCATCCGGGATCTGCACGACGGCCGCGCCGCGGTGCTGCTGCCTTCCGCCATCGAGAACATCGACCGCGTGCCGCGCGACAGCTCGCTGCGCCGCCACGCATGGGGTTTTCTGGACCGGAACGGCCGCGTCGCGATCGAGCCGATCTTCGAGGCGGTGCGCGACTTCCGCCACGGTCTGGCCGCCGTCAAGTGGCAGGGCAAGTGGGGATTCATCGACCAGAACGGCCGCATGGCCGTCCCGCCCCGCTTCGACGCGGTGCAGGACTTCGTCGAGATCGGTTTGGCGGTAGTCACGCTGGACGGCAAGCCGTTGCTGATCGACCGGCAGGGCAATCCTGCGGGCGAGCCCTTCGAGGACGTGGTGCGCGCCGTGCGCCTGTCCGATGGCGTGCCCGCGCGGGCCACGGTCCAGTACAAGGAGGAATATCGCTCGGCCACCGGCGAGCGCCGCTACGGCGGAACCGGCGTCGTGATCACGCGCCCCCTGGGCGACAAGGGCTTGTACATCGCCACCAACGGCGAGTCCAAGTACGGCGTGGTCGACAAGGACTGGAACTGGGTCGTTGAGCCGGTGCTGGACGACATCTACACGCAGGACAGCGGCGACCTGGCCACCGGCTACGGCGCTGACGGCGCGGTGATGGTGACGGCGGACGGCAAGCTGATCGGCGCGGACCAACAGTACGAAAGCATGACGCCTGTCGGCAAGACCTTCTACAGCGCGGCGCTGCCGCGGCGCGCGGGCTTTGCGGTGCTGGACCGCAACGGCGCGGTGGTCGCGACGCTGACGGATGAAGAAGGCCAGGCGTCGCAACGTTTTGCCGACACCATCGTGTATCCGTCCGGAGAGAACCTGATGGCGCTGGTGCCGGGACAACCCGCCCCGGTGACGCTGGGCAAGGGCCTGCGGGCTGGCGACGAACTCGAAGGCTACGTGCTTTTCATGGACGACTCGAGCCGCGCCACTGGACTGCTGACGCCCACGGGCGCGTGGCTGCACGGTGACACCGCGCCGGCGTGGCTGGCAGACGCCAACCGCATGGCGACGCGCGATGGCAAGGTGTGGCTGTCCGACGCGCAAGGCGCGCTGCTCAATGTGGTGGACAAGGACGGCAAGGCCCTTCTCAAGCCGAAGACGGTGCAGGCGCTTCAAAACCAGCAACTGCAGCCGCTGGCGGCCAGCGTGCCGGGCGGTCCGCTGGGCCTCCTGGGTCAAAGCCATTGCCATTGCGACGATGTCCAGGTGGGACTGCTGCTGGCCGATGGCAGCACGGTTACCGATTCGTCCTGGTCCGCGGTGACGCCGTTGGACGACACCGACCGCGGCTATGACGCCGGGCTCACGGCAGACCAGTTGCGCTATGCGGCGGAAACTGCGGACGGCATGGTGCTGCTGGATGCGCGCGGCAAGCCTATCGACCTGCCCGCGCAGCAGCACATCGGCATGTACCACCATGGCTACGCGCAGGTGTATGGCGACGGTGTGGTGCGGATGATCGACCGCGCGGGCAAGACGTTCGAGCTGCCCGAGAATTTCGACACGCAGGTCGTCGCGCCGGGCGTGGTGCGCTTTATCAAGACGGCGGCCGACGGCGCGCCGTGGGGCTTGTACGATTTCGTGGCCGGCAAGGAGCTGGCCCCGCCGGCTTTCCGCAGCATCGGTGAATTCCAGAACGGTCAGGCAATCGCTTCGCTGGGCACGGGCCGTGTCGGCGTCATCGACGTGCAGGGGCGGTGGATCCTGCCGGCCAGCCATCAAGGCGCGGAACGCGTGAACGACACGCTGTGGCGCGTGACGCAGCCGGGCAAGCAAGAGAACGAATACGAGCGTCCCGCCGCGGTCTTCAATACCCAGGGCAAGGCGCTGACCGCGTTCATGCGCGGGTTGCAGGTGGGCGATTTTGGAGACGGCTCCGTCAGCGCGGGCAATAGCGAGCGCCGCTGGATCATCTCGCCGGACGGCGCGGACGCGCTGGACATGAAGGACGCCGACTACGTCCGCCTGGGCGACTGGATGGAGATCCGCCGTGCCGACCGTCAGGGTTATCTGAACGCCAGCGGCGTCTGGCAGATCGCGCCCTCGTCCCGCATCGGCACCGCGTTCCAAGGCACGCCGGCGCGCGCGCTGGCGGCGGACGCCGCGGGCACGCACGTGATGGACGCCAACGGCAAGATCCTGGCGACACTGCGTCAGGGCGAATGGAGCTGGCCGCCGCGTTCCGACCTGCTGATCCGCCATTACACGGCGGACCGCGGAACCATGACGGACTACACCGACCTCTCGGGCAAGACCCGGCTGACAGTCGAAGGCATGGGGTCGGCATTCTCGGAAGGACGCGCCGTGACGCAGCTGTCCGGCGGCGGTGTGCGTTGGGTGGATGCCAAGGGCGCGCTGACGGGTCCGGCCTTCGACGCGCTGGGTCCAATGCGCGAAGGCCTGGCGCCCGCCAGCGAAGACCGCAGCTACGGCTACGTGAACGGCCAGGGCCAGTTCGCCATTCCGGCCCAGTTCCAGGCCTTGTCGGGCTTCACAAACCAGCGCGCGGTGGTGACCACGGAAGAGGACTCGCGCATCATCGACCCCGCCGGCCACATGCTGGCGCAGGTGAAGATGCAATGCGGCATCCGCACGCTGTACGGCGCCGCCGGCCAGCGGCTGTGGCCGCTGCGCATGCCGCACGGCTGCAAGCGCACGGCGGCGTCGCGCGCCTACTGAGCGTCCAGCGCCAGATAGCGGCGGGTCTGCACGATCTCTTCGCGCTCCTTGAAGCTGGTCAGGCGGTCCGCCAGCGCGCTGCTGTCGCCCGTCTGCCGGATGGCCTGGAGCGTGGCCTGCATCGCGTGGATTGCCGCGCGCTGCAGGTCAGAAGGGATGATCGCCAGGCGATAGCCCATCGCGGCAAGATCCGGCAGCGGCACCAGCGGCGTCTTGCCGCCGTAGAACATATTGATGAGCTTGAGCCCCGGCAGCCGCTCGGCAATGGCGTGAATCTGCGCGAGCGTCTCGGGCGCCTCGACGAAGATCATATCCGCGCCGGCCTTCAGGTAAAGCTCGGCGCGCGCGATGGCGGCGTCAAAGCCTTCGACCGCGATGGCGTCCGTGCGCGCGATGACCAGCGTGTCCGCGTCTGCAAGCGTCTGGCGCGCGATGTGGACCTTGCGGGCCATCTCGGCGGCGTCCACCAGCGTCTTGTCGTCCAGGTGGCCGCAGCGCTTGGGAAAGGACTGGTCTTCGATATGGAACGCGGCCACGCCGGCGCGTTCCATGGTGCGCACCGTTCGCTCCACATTGGCCGATCCGCCAAATCCGGTGTCCGCGTCCGCCACCACGGGCAGGCCGCTGGCCTCGACGATCTTTTCCACGCGGTCCATGACTTCGGTGAAGCTGAGCAGGCCGATGTCCGGATAGCCGGCGGCGCGCGCAATGGCACCGCCGCTGGCGTACACCGCTGAAAATCCGGCCGCGGCGACCAGGCGGGCCGACAGGCCGTCGTACGCGCCGGGCGCCACCACAATGCTGTCGGAAAGGTGTTGGCGCAGTCGCGCGCCGGGGGATGGCGTGGCAGTCATGATAAGCATTCCTTCAATGCGGCGTTCTGATGCCCGCATGATCCGCGCTCGCAATTAGAATGTCCAATATATGGAAAATTGTTAATTGGTACGTTTTGGATATCAAAATGGAACTGCGTCATCTCCGCTATTTCGTCGTCACCGCCGAGGCCCAGCATTTCACGCGCGCGGCCGAATTGCTGAACATGGCGCAGCCGCCGCTCAGCCAGCAGATCCGCCAGCTTGAACAGGAAGTAGGCACGCCGCTGTTTGACCGCACCGGCCGCGGCGTGGCGCTGAACGACGCGGGACGCGCATTCCTGGCGTGCGCGCAGGACATCCTGCAACGCGCGGACGCCGCGGTGCGCACGGCCCAACGCGCCGCGCGCGGCGAGGTCGGTGAATTGACGTTGGGATTTACCGAGTCGGCGTCCTTCAATGGCGTGGTGACGGAGCTGATCCGGCAATACCGCGAGCGCTACCCGGAGGTCGAAATGACGCTGTCGCAAGGGGACAGCGAAACACTCGTGGCGCAGTTGCGCGACGGCACGATCGACGCCGCGTTCGTGCGTCCGCCCTTCGCGCTGGATGGCGGGCTGGCGTTCACGCAATTGGTGGAAGAACCGCTGGTGGTGGCGCTGCCGCTGGGCCATGCGTTGGCGCGCCGCAAGCGCCTCGCCCCCGCCGACCTGCAGCACGAGACCTTCATTCTGTATTCGCGCAAATCAGGCTATGGGCTAAGCGCGGACATCATGGCGGCGTGCCGTCAGCACGGCCTGAATCCGCGTATCGGGCAACAGGCGCCGCAGTTGTCGTCGGCCGTGAACCTGGTGGCGGCGGGCATGGGTGTGGCGATCGTGCCGGCGTCGCTGCGCCATCTGCGGCCGGACGGCGTGGTTTATCGACCGTTCGCGCTTCAATGGCCGCGCGCGGTGCTGGGTTTGGCCTTGCGCAACGCGCCGGGCGGACGAGCCGCGAATCTGCTGGCGCTGGCGCGGGCCTCCGCCAAGCGCTGACGCGTCCATATCGGGGCGTCCGTATCGAGGCGTCCTTATCGTGGCGCGCTGATTTCCATCCGCTCAATCGTCGTGCGATTCATGCACGGCGACCGCGCCGCGCTTCCAGTAGCTGGCCGCGCGAATGCGGCTCTTGTCGATGCCGTGCTGCGCCACCATGATTTCGCGGACCGCTTTTGCCGTGGCCGATTCTGCCGCCACCCACACATAACCTTCGCCAGACGGCATCGCCAGTTCGCGCGCGGCTTGCAGCAGCAGCGTGCTGTAGCCCGGCGCGGTGCCGTTGCGATGCAACCAGCGCACCGACAACGTCGCGGCCGTTTGCAGCGGGATCTCGTTGGACGCCGCCGGCACTTCGATCAACACCAGCGCCTGTGCCGAGGCGGGCAATTCTTCCAGCCGCCGCGCAATGGCGGGCAACGCGGTCTCGTCGCCGATCAGCACATGCCAATCGAACGCCGTCGGCACCACGAACGAACCGCGCGGCCCGCCGATGCCCAGCTGCTGCCCGGGCGCGGCCTGTTCCGCCCACGTCGAGGCGGGGCCGTCCCCGTGCAGCACGAATTCGATTTCCAGCTCCTGGCGCGCCGTATCGAAGCGGCGCGGCGTGTAGTCGCGCGCCGCGGGCCGGGGCACACCATCAGGAAACTTGATGCCGTCGGGCCCAGCCGTGGGAAGCACGGGAGGTTGCGAGGAATCGGCGGGAAAGAAGATCTTGACGTGGTCGTCGAAAGACGCGGACACGAAGTCCTGCAGGTCTTCGCCGGTGAAGGTGATGCGCGCAAGCAAGCCGGCAACGCGCTCCACGCGCGCCACAGTTAGCGTGCGCATCTTCAGGGTGTGGCGCACGCGCGCCACCGTGAGGTCGCTTTGAGTCATGGAAACTCCAGTTGGATAAGACAGGATCACGCGCCGGACTTGCCGGTGATCTCGTCGGTCGCACGCGCCAGGATGGCCGCGATGCGTCGTTGTTCGGCGGGCGAGGCGTCGGTGCGGTCCAGGAGCGCGCGCTTGAGCGCCTGGCGCGCCTCCACGAACTCGGGCAGCCAGCCGGTGCGGGCGTCTTCGCCCTCGGGTCCGGTGTTCCGGGGCTGACCGCTCCAGGCCTGGCGCATGTAGTCCATCTTGCGCGCCACATGCTTGAGCTTGTTGAACATCAGCGTCAGGCGGTCGCGATTGGCGTCCAGATGAGCCTTGCCCGGATCCGCCAGGTGATAGCGCTTCTTGGCGCCCTCGGGTTCAACGGTGGCGTAGCCCAGCTCTTCCAGATAGGTCAGTGCGGGGTAGACCATGCCGGGGCTGGGCGTATAGAAGCCATTGCTGAGCGCGCCCAGCGCCTTGATGAGTTCGTAGCCGTGGCTGGGATTCTGTTCCAGCAAGCCGAGCAGCATCAGTTGCAGGTCGTCGCTGGATACTTTGCGGCTGCGGGTGAAACCCCGGCCGTCGCCGCCGAACCCGTCCGCATCCCCTCGGCCATCGGATGAACCGGAAAACCAATCGCCGCCCGCGCTGGCGTAGCGCGGGTGATGGTGACCGTGATGGGGATGATGGGGGTGATGGGGGTGATGGGGGTGATGGGGATGATGATGGCGATGGGCCGCGGTCAACGAATGGAATTGGCGCATGAGTAGATCTTAAGATATGTTTTACGATAGGTCGTACGATATACCTCACACGCCGGACTCGTCAACTCCGCCATCCCCCCTCGCTGCCCCGAAGACCCACGACGCGGCTATTCCGTGAAGCCGCGCGGCGCGTCCGCGTTGGCCTGCACCCATCGCGCAAAGTCCGAGGCACGGGGTTCGTCCGGCGCGGGCGCATAAACCACGAGCCGCAGGTGGCGGCTTTCATCGACGCTCAAGGTGGCGTGCTCGAACGCGATCTCACCCAGCGACTCCACGTGCAGCGTGCGCAGGCCCATACACGTGCCGTGCACATCGTGCTCGCGCCACCACGACTGGAATTCGGGCGACACGTGCTCCAATTCGTCGACCAGCTCGGCGATGTCGGACACGCCGGCCGCGCTGGCGAAATCGCGCCGGAACGAGGACAGCATGCCCGGCGCCTGCGCCGTCCAGTCCACAAAGCGTTCGCGCATTGCAGGATCCACAAACAGCATCCAGAGCAGGTTGCGCCGGCCCGGCGCCTGTCCGGAAAAATTGAACACCTTGTCCGCCGCGGCGTTCCACACCACTACGTCCCAACGCAGATTCAGGATGTAGGCGGGGCGCGCGGGCAGGTCATCCATCAGGCGGCGGACCTGCGCGGGAACGGTGCACCACGTGCGGCCGGTCTCGGCCGGTGGGCGCTGGTGCGCAAGCAGATACAGATGGCGGCGCTCGGCGTCGTCCAGCCGCAGCACGCGGGCCAGGTTCTCCAGAAAGGCGGCCGACACGCTGATGTTGCGGCCCTGTTCAAACCACGTGTACCAGGCCAGTCCAACGCCGGCCAGCGCTGCCACTTCCTCGCGGCGCAGCCCGGGCGTGCGTCGGCGGCGTCCGGGCGGCAGCCCAAGGTCGGCGGGGCTGAGCCGTTCGCGGCGCAGCCGCAGGAAGTCGGACAGATCGGCGCGTGTGCGCTCCAGACGGCTGGCGATGGCGGGTTCAGTCATGACGCTGTTGCAGGAAGTAATAGCATAAACAGCTAAATTGTATAAGGCTAAAGGTCTGCCCAGAATAGCGCCGATCCTGACTTTTCGGACGCTTTCATGTCGACCACTACCCTTCCCGCCACACCTTCGGCCGCCCCTGCCGACCCCACTTCCCCACGACTCGGCAAGCTCGGCCTAGCGGTGCTGCTATCCGGCGGCTTCATCACCATCTTCGACCTCTTCGTCGTAAACGTGGCCATCCCCAGCATGCAGGCCACGCTGTCAGCCAGCTTCGCGCAGATCAACTTCATCATCGTCGCCTACGAACTGGCGTACGGCGTGCTGCTCATTGCGGGCAGCCGATTGGGCGACCGCCATGGCAGGCGCCGCTTGTTCATGCTGGGCATGGCGGGCTTCGCGCTGGCGTCGGCGCTGTGCGGCGTGGCGCCCACGCCGCACACGCTGATCGCCGCGCGCATCCTGCAGGGCGCGACGGCGGCCCTGCTGTTTCCACAGGTTTACACGCTGATCCGCGTCGGCTTCGAGGGGCATGCGCGGCAGCGGGCGTTCGGGCTGCTGGGCATGACGCTGGGCCTGGCGGCCATCGCCGGGCAGGTGCTGGGCGGATGGATCGTCCATGCGGATCTGTTCGGATTGGCGTGGCGCGCCATCTTTCTGATCAATCTGCCGCTGGGGCTGCTGGCATGCTGGCTCGCCCGGCACATGCCGGAGTCCGTCGAGCCCTCGGGCGCGGCAATGGACTGGCCCGGCGCCGCGCTTGTGGGTCTGGGGTTGGCGTTGCTGCTGCTGGCCCTGATCGAAGGCCCCGCACAGCAGTGGCCCGCCTGGACGCTGGCCTGCGCCGCAGCCTCGGTGATTGCGCTGGCGGCTTTCGTGCGGCTGCAGCGCCGGATTGCCGCGCGCGGCGGCGTGCCGCTGGTGGAGATGGCCTTGCTGGCGCAGCCGCGCTTTGCGGCGGGGTGCCTCGTCGTGATGCTGGTGTTCTCAACGGCCAGCGCCATGTTTCTTTGCTACGCCTTGCTGGTGCAGACGGGCTTCGGACGGGATGCGCTGACGGCAGGCTTGATCTTCGCGCCTGCCAGCGTCGGATTCGTGGCAGGGTCCATGGTGGCGCCAAGGTTGGTCGCCCGGTATGGCACGCGCGCGATCGCGCTGGCCGCGCTGCTGTACGGCGGGGCGACGGCGGCACTGATGATGCAGACCGGCATCGCCGGCGCCAGCCTGTCACCGTGGACATTGCTGCCTGCGCTGGTGTGGCTGGGCGCGACGCAAGGCGCGGTCAACACGCCGCTGGTCAACCTGGCAATGGGGCTGGTCGAAGACCGCCAGGCCGGCATGGCGGCGGGCGTGGTGTCGACCTTGCAGCAGGTGGGCGCGGCGCTGGGCGTGTCGGCGGCCGGCATGCTGTATGGCGGCGCGTTGGAGACTTACGCGGATGCCAGCGCAGCAGAGCGCCATGCGCAGGCGTTCGCGTCGGCCATGCAGTTCAATGTTGCGGCCATCCTGGTGGCGGCCACCTTGTTATGGCGGCTGGGCCGTCATCGCTGACGGCCCGTCGTCCCGTTGCGCGGGGCCATTACCCCGCGGACAACTCACGCGCGCGTTGCTGCGCCTTGTGCACGGCCTCGGTGATGGCCTGGGCCACGCCAGCCTGCTGCATGTGCGACAGCGCGGCGTAAGTCGTGCCGCCCTTGGACGTGACACGCTCCTGCAATTCGGTCAGCGGAATGTCTTCGCTCGCGGCGAGTTCCGCCGCGCCGCGGAAGGCGGCCACGGCCAGCCGGCGCGCGTCGGCGGGCGCGAAGCCCAGTTCGACGGCGCCCTTTTCCAGCGCCGCCATGAAATGGAACACGTAGCCCGGGCCGCTGCCCGTCACGGCGGTGACGGCGTCGATCATGTCTTCGGTATCGGTCCAGATGCGTTCGCCGACGGCCGCGAACAGCGCGTCGACCTGATCGCGCTGCGCCTGTTCGCAAGCCGGCGTGGCAAAGAGGCCAGTCATGCCCAAGCCCACCTTGGCCGGCGTGTTGGGCATGGCGCGCACGATGCGCGCGTGGCCGCCCAGCCATTCCGACAACGCGGCCAGCTCGACGCCCGCCGCGATGCTGACCACGGTGGCTTCTGCCGGCAGATGCTGCCGGACCTGGCCGCAGGCTTCGCGCAGCACTTGCGGCTTTGTGGCCAGCACGCACAGGGCGGCATCGCCGATATCGGCGCTGACGCTTTCCTGGCAGGGAAGCCCGCGTGCGACCAGCGCCTCGCGCGTCGGCGCATAGGGTTCGATCACCAGAAAATCGGTCAGCGCCCGGCCCTGGCCGAGCAGTCCGTCGATGATGGCGGAGGCCATATTGCCGCCGCCGATGAAGACAATTTTTTCACGCATGTTGCTTCAGTTCCGAAGTAGGGATTGCGGACCGGACCGGCATGGGTGAGATGCCGGCGCACGGATCATTGATGCGACAGTCTACGGGCATTGCGGAGCGTCACGACCCCGCCAGCGGCACGCCCGCCTGCGACGACGACCGCGTGCCGGGCAGCGGATAGCAGGATTCGGGGTGATACGTATGGACCACCGACAGCTTCACGCGGTCGCTGCTGTTGCCCTGCGCGGCGTGCAAGGTGCGGCAATGAAAGAACACCACGTCGCCGGCTTGCAGTTCCGGACAGACGGCGCGCGCGATCCACTCGGCGTTCTGCGGCACGTCCTCGCGGAAGAATTTCTTGTCGTCGAACTGGTCCGGCGTGTACGCCGCCGCGTGCGAGCCCGGAATGAACGACAGGCCGCCATTGGCACGCGTCTCCGGCCCCAGGGCCAGCCAACAGGACACCAGGTCCGTGTCCGAGAACGACCAATAGCGGATGTCCTGATGCCAACCCGTCAGGCTGCCGTACGCCGGATGCTTGGTCATCACGCAGTTGTGGTGCACGGTGGACAGCACCGGCGTTTCGTTGAAATAACGCGTCAACCACTGGCCGGTGCGCGGATCGGTGGCCCATTGGGCGAACAGCGGATCGCGCGCGTAGGCGTTGAGCAGGCGACGCACGGTCAGTCCGCCTTCTGCCGCGCGGGATTGCGGCGCGCCAGGATAGCGCAGGTCAGCTTCGTATTCGATGGGTGCGACGTGATCGCGCAAATGGCGTTCGGCCAGCGCGCGCAGCGCGGCAACCTGTTCCTGGCTGGCGAACTGGCGCGCCACCACGAAGCCCTGCTCGCGCAGGACGGCTATCTGATCATCAGGCAATAACCCGGACATCTCGATCCTCACAGCCCGCGGCGTAGGCGGCGCGTCTGCGGGCGGGCAGGCGCGCACCGGGCAAGGCGCCGGTCACGCGGGATGGCTAGATTACCAAATGGCAAGGCCGCCGGGCGGCTCCCGCGTCCTCAACCCGCGGGCGTCTTCTCGGGGCGGACGGGCGGCGGCGTGAGCCGGGCGGCGTCGCGCTCCTGGACCTCGTGGTGGACCCATTCGCGCCAGACGGCCACCAGCAGCGCCATCAGCACCGGGCCGACGAACAATCCCACGATGCCCATGGTCTTCACGCCGCCCACCAGCCCGAAGAAGGTCGGCAGGAAAGGCAGCTTGACCGGGCCGCCCACCAGGCGCGGGCGCAACGTCTTGTCGACGATGAAGAGTTCGACGCTGCCCCAGACCATCAGCGCGATGCCGGCGACCACATGGCCGGAGCCGACGAGATACAGGGACACCAGCGTGAACGACAACGGCGCACCGCCCGGGATCAAGGCCATGAAGCCGGTAACCACGCCCAGCAGCACGGGCGACGGCACCCCCGCCACCCAATACGCGATGCCCAGCACCACGCCTTCGCCCAGCGCGATCAGGCCCATGCCGGTGACGGTGGAATTGATGGTGGCCGGGACAACGCGCGAAAATCGCTGCCAGCGCGCGGGCAGGATGCGTTCGCCCAGGACGTCGAGCTGCGCAACCATGCGGATGCCGTCCTTGTAGACGAAGAACAGCGTGATCAGCATGAAAAGTACGGTCAGCAGCAACTGGAACACGTTGCCGGTGGCGGCCAGCGCCATGCGGTAGATGTTGCCCAGGTGTTCGCCGCTGACGGCTTCGACCAGCGCGCCCAGCGCGTGGGGCTGGCCGATATAGGATTGCCAGTACTGTCCCAGGCGATCGCCCACCACCGGCAGAGAGGATATCCACGCGGGCACGTCAACGCCGTGACGGTTGGCCGCGATGGCCCAGGCGACAAAAGCGCTGGCTTCCTTGATGGCGTAGGACAGCGCCAGCGACAACGGGACGATCAGCACCACGACGACGACCAGCAGCGCCAGCGATGCGGCGACTGCCGTGCGGCCGCCGCAACGGACGACGAGGCGTTGGTACAGGGGCCAGCTGGCCAGGCCGATGATCAGCGCCGCCAGGGCCGGAACCAGGAATCCGCTAAGAAAGTAAACCCCCGCCAACAGCACAAGCAGCAACAGCCAACGGGCGATCAGGTAAGCGGGTAGAACAGGCTGCATAGCGGATCGACTGTAAGGGCGTTGTAGGCTTTGACTGTCGGACTATACAGACGTTTCATGCGATTCGAGGGACGCAAGGGCTGTATTTACTACGGGGTTTCCCGTGCTTAACGCAGATGGCGGACCCGAGGGTCCGCCATGTCGTCGTGCAACCAGCGCGTATTTAAAGCAAGTATTCGGCGGCTTCTTCGCGCGCGGTGCGGCGCCGCGGCGCTATGTCAGCCAGCGCGGGGATCGCCGGCACGGGGGGCTGCGCCGGGGCGGTCTGTCCCTGGTTGCGCTGATAGACGGCGCAGGACGCGGCGGCCGGATCGGTCTCGTCGCGCCCGCTGAGCAGCGGGCATCCGGCAAACAATTCGGCCACCCAGTCGGTGAAGGCCCGCACCTTGGGCGACAACTGCCGGCTCTGCGGATACAGCACCGAAATCGCCGTGGAGCTGGGCTTCCACTGGGGCAGGATCTCGATCAGCTCGCCCGATTGCAGGTACGGCAGCGCCATGTAGCGCGCGGTCTGGATGAGGCCAAAGCCCTTCAGCCCGCAATCCAGATAGGCGCCCGCTTCGTTCACGGCCACGGTGCCCTTCATGTCGACTTCCTGGTGCTTGCCGTCCACTTTGAAGTCCCACGCGCAATTGCGGCCGGTGCGGCTGGAGAAATAATGCACCGCGTGGTGGTCGCGGAGCGATTCGATCGTCTGCGGCATGCCGTGGCGCGCCACGTAGGTGGGCGACGCGCAGGTCACCGTCTGCAGGGTGCCGATGCGGCGCGCGACCAAGCTGGAATCCTCGAGGTCGCCGGCACGGATGACGCAGTCCACGGCCTCCTGGACCATGTCGACCGGTCGGTCGCCCAGGCCCAGCACCAGCTCGACGTCAGGGTATTTGTCGTGAAAATCACACAATGAGGGAATCAGGATCAGCCGGCCGATGCAGGTCGGCACGTCGATGCGCAGGCGGCCCTTGAGCCGCAGGGCCGCTTCCTGGAAGCAGGCCTCGGTCTCTTCCACGTCGGCCAGGATGCGCACGCAATGCTGGTAATAGCCCGCGCCGTCGGGCGTCAAGCCGATCCGGCGCGTGGTGCGATTCAACAGGCGAACGCCCAGGAGGCGTTCCAGATTCTGAATGATGGTGGTGACGGTGGTGCGCGGAAGCGATAGGCTGTCGGCCGCCCGGGTGAAGCTATTGGCGTCCACGACGCGCACAAACACCTGCATAGCCTGAAAGCGGTCCATGGCAAGGGTGTCCTTAGGCAAATAAGTCGGGGTGGACGGAGCATAACCCGATTTCGCCGCCGATTAGTCATTTCTCACGAACAGTGTTGCCGGGATAGATAGGTTTATCCGCCAGGACAAAACACTCAGAATGCAAACCATCTTGAAGTGCCCTTGCCGCCCGGCGCAAGAAAAGGGCATGTCAATCCTCAGATTCCGCACCCGCAGCGACCGCCCTGATCAGGCGCCCGCCGCCTCTGGATAAGCGACCCCGGTCGATGCTGCGCCGCAGCATATCCATATAGCCCCGGATTCTTAGGAATGGCATCCCCGCCCCGCCGACTCCTCGTCTCCTCATCCCGGGCAAGCGCGCTTCCGCCTCTAGAAAACCACTCAAGGAAACACCATGGTTTCGCGTAAACGTATTGCTGTGCTCGTCGTATTTGCAGCCGTGCTGGCGGCGGGCGGCGGCTACGCCCTCACCCGCGGCCCCGCGGGCGGCAATGTCGCGATGGCGCAGGGCGCCCCCGCCGCGCCGCCCGTCGAGGTTGCGGAAGTCGTCAACAAGACCATCGTCGACTGGCAGCGCTACTCCGGCCGCCTCGAAGCGATCGACCGCGTCGATATCCGCCCACTGGTGTCCGGCACGCTGACCGCCGTGCATTTCCGGGACGGCAGCATCGTCAAGAAGGGCGACGTGCTCTTCACCATCGACCCGCGCCCCTACGCGGCCGAGGTGGACCGCGCCGCCGCGGCGCTGACCGCCGCCAAGGCGCGCGCCGCCTACACGGCCTCGGAACTGGCCCGCGGCCAGCGCCTGCTGACCGACAACGCAATCGCCCGCCGCGACTTCGAGGAAAAGCAGAACGCCGCACGCGAAGCCGCCGCCAACTTGCAGGGCGCTCAGGCCGCGCTGGACTACGCCAAGCTCAACCTGGGCTACACGCGCATCGAAGCCCCCGTCGACGGCCGCGTGTCGCGCGCCGAGGTCACCGTGGGCAACGTGGTCGCCGCCGGCGCCGCATCAGTGCCGCTGACCACGCTGGTGTCAGTGTCCAAGATGTACGCATCGTTCGACGTGGACGAACAAACGTTCCTGCGCTACGTGAACCCCACCCGCAACGGCCGCAATGGCGCGGTACCGGTGGAACTGGGCCTGGCCAATGAAGACGGTTACTCGCGCACCGGCGCCGTGCAATCGGTGGACAACCGCCTGGACGCCACCTCCGGCACCATCCGCGTGCGTGCCGAGTTCGACAACGCCGACGGCACCCTGCTGCCGGGCCTTTACGCCCGCATCCGTCTGGGCGGCAGCGAGCCCCGCGAGGCCGTGCTGATCGACGAACGCGCCATCGGCACCGACCAGGACAAGCGCTTCGTGCTGGTGCTGGACGACAAGAACCACGCCGTCTATCGCCAGGTGAAGCTGGGCGCCAATCAGGAAGGTCTGCGCGTGGTCGATACCGGCCTCGCTGCCGGCGAGCGCATCGTCGTCAACGGCCTGCAGCGCATCCGACCCGGCGACGCCGTGACCCCGACCGTTGTCCCCATGGTTGCCGCCAAGCGCAACCCGGTCCAGACCGCCTCGGCGCAGAACTGAGCCGACGCGTCGAACGAGAACGTTTATGAATATCTCGAAATTCTTCATCGACCGGCCGATCTTCGCCGGCGTGCTGTCGATCCTGGTGCTGCTGGCGGGCCTGTTGGCCATGTTCCAGCTGCCCATCTCCGAATACCCCGAAGTCGTGCCGCCGTCCGTGGTGGTGCGCGCGCAGTATCCGGGCGCCAACCCCAAGGTCATCGCCGAAACCGTCGCCTCGCCGCTGGAAGAATCCATCAACGGCGTCGAGAACATGCTGTACATGCAGTCGCAAGCCAACAGCGACGGCAACCTGACGCTGACGGTGAACTTCAAGCTGGGCGTGGATCCTGACAAGGCGCAGCAGCTCGTGCAGAACCGCGTGTCGCAGGCGCTGCCGCGCCTGCCGCCGGACGTGCAGCGCCTGGGCGTGACCACGGTCAAGAGCTCGCCCACGCTGACGCTCGTCGTGCACCTGATCTCCCCCAACGACCGCTACGACATCACCTACCTGCGCAACTATGCGATCCTGAACGTCAAGGACCGCCTGTCGCGCATCACAGGTGTTGGCGAAGTGACGGTGTGGGGATCGGGCAACTACTCCATGCGCGTGTGGCTCGATCCGCAAAAGGTCGCGCAGCGCGGCATGACCGCCTCCGAAGTCGTCAACGCGATCCGCGAACAGAACGTGCAGGTCGCCGCCGGCGTGATCGGCGCCTCGCCCACGCAGGGCGACGTGCCGCTGCAATTGAACGTGAACGCGCGCGGTCGCCTGCAAACCGAGGAAGAATTCCGCGACATCATCCTGAAGACCTCGCCGGACGGCGCCGTGACGCACCTGTCCGACGTCGCCCGCGTGGAACTGGACGCCCAGGAATACGGCCTGCGTTCGCTCTTGAACAACAAGCAGGCGGTCGGCATGGGCATCATGCAGTCGCCAGGCGCCAACGCGCTGGACGTGTCCAGCCAGGTTCGCGCCGCCATGACCGAGCTGGCGCAGGACTTCCCGCCGGGCGTCGAATACCGCATCGAATACGACCCCACGCAGTTCGTGCGCTCCAGTATCGAAGCCGTCGTGCACACCCTGCTCGAAGCCATCGCGCTGGTCGTGCTGGTCGTGATTCTGTTCCTGCAGACCTGGCGCGCGTCCATCATCCCGCTGCTCGCGGTGCCCGTGTCCATCGTCGGCACGTTCGCACTGCTGCTGATGTTCGGCTACTCCATCAACGCGCTGTCGCTGTTCGGCATGGTGCTGGCCATCGGGATCGTGGTGGACGACGCCATCGTGGTCGTCGAAAACGTCGAGCGCAACATCGCGGCGGGCTTGAGTCCACGCGATGCGACCTATCGCGCCATGCGCGAAGTCAGCGGCCCCATCATCGCCATCGCGCTGACGCTGTGCGCCGTGTTCGTGCCGCTTGCCTTCATGACGGGCCTGACCGGCCAGTTCTACAAGCAGTTCGCCATGACCATCGCCATCTCGACGGTGATCTCGGCCTTCAACTCGCTGACCCTGTCGCCCGCCCTCTCGGCCCTGCTGCTCAAGAGCCACCACGACAAGCCCGACTGGCTGACCCGCGGCATGAACCGCGTCTTCGGCCGCTTCTTCAACTGGTTCAACAACATGTTCGGCCGCGCGTCCGAGTCCTACGGCACGGGCGTGGCCAGCGTCATCCGCCGCAAGGCCGGCGCGATGGGCGTCTATGCCGTGCTGGTCGCCGCCACCATCGGCGTGTCGTACCTCGTGCCCGGCGGCTTCGTGCCCGCGCAGGACAAGCAGTACCTGATCGGCTTCACGCAACTGCCCAACGGCGCCTCGCTGGACCGCACCGAAGACGTTATCCGCCGCATGAGCGACATCGCTCTGAAGGAACCCGGCGTGCAATCCGCCATCGCCTTCCCCGGCCTATCCATCAACGGCTTCACCAACAGCTCCAGCGCCGGCATCGTGTTCGTCACGCTCAAGCCCTTTGGCGAACGCAACAACGCCGAGCTGTCCGGCAACGCCATTGCCGCCTCGCTGAACCAGAAGTTCGCGGCCATCCAGGACTCGTTCATTGCCGTGTTCCCGCCCCCGCCCGTCATGGGCCTGGGCACGCTTGGTGGATTCAAGCTCCAGCTCGAAGACCGCTCGGCCCTCGGCTATGCAGAACTGGACAAGGCCAAGCAGGCCTTCCTGGAAAAGGCGCGCCAGACGCCGGAACTGGGCCCCGCGTTCTCCAGCTACGAGATCAACGTCCCGCAGCTCGACGTCGACCTGGACCGCGTCAAGGCCAAGCAGCTTGGCGTGCCGGTGACCGAAGTCTTCGACACCATGCAGATCTATCTGGGCTCCATGTATGTCAACGACTTCAACCGCTTCGGCCGCGTGTTCCAGGTGCGTGCTCAGGCTGACGCGCCCTTCCGCGCGCACGCCGACGACATCCTGCAACTGAAGACCCGCAACGCCGCCGGCGACATGGTGCCGCTGTCCTCGCTGGTCACCGTCAAGCAGACGTTCGGCCCCGAAATGGTCGTGCGCTACAACGGCTACACCGCCGCCGACATCAACGGCGGCCCGGCCCCCGGCTACTCGTCCGACCAGGCGCAAGCCGCTGCCGAGCGCGTTGCCGCCGAAACCCTGCCGCGTGGCGTCAAGTTCGAATGGACCGACCTCACTTACCAGCAGATCCTCGCGGGCAACGCCGGCCTGTGGGTGTTCCCCATCAGCGTCCTGCTCGTCTTCCTGGTGCTGGCCGCGCTGTACGAAAGCCTGACCCTGCCGCTCGCCGTGATCCTCATCGTGCCGATGAGCATCCTGGCCGCGCTGACCGGCGTCTACCTTACCGGCAACGACAACAACATCTTCACGCAGATTGGCCTCATGGTGCTGGTGGGACTGTCCGCGAAGAACGCGATCCTGATCGTTGAATTTGCCAGAGAGCTCGAGATGAACGGCCGCACGCCGCTCGAAGCCGCCATCGAAGCCAGCCGCCTGCGCCTGCGTCCCATCCTGATGACGTCCATCGCGTTCATCATGGGCGTGGTGCCGCTGGTGCTGTCCTCCGGCGCCGGTTCCGAGATGCGCCACGCCATGGGTGTCGCCGTGTTCTTCGGCATGCTCGGCGTGACCCTGTTCGGCCTGTTCCTCACGCCGGTGTTCTACGTCCTGCTGCGCTCGCTCGGCGGCAAGAAGCTGCACTCGGCCGCGCCGCATGAAGCGCCCGTCTGCGTGCCTCACATCGACCCGAACGCGCCGCCCGCTCCGCAACACCACGCGTAAGCCGACAGAAAAAAGAGTAGCCAGCGCGTCCCGTCCGTGATCGAACGGGACGCGCGCCATAGAGAAACGTCATCATGATCAAAAGACTGACCCGAGGATCCGCCCTGCTCGCCATGCTGCTCGTGCTGGCCGGCTGCGCGGTGGGTCCCACCTACCAGCGTCCCACGGCCGACACGCCCGCCGCCTTCAAGGAAGCCGCACTGCCCGCCTCCGAAGCCGGCACCTGGAAGCCCGCCGAACCCTCCGAAGACGCCCTGCGCGGCGCGTGGTGGAAGGTCTTCAACGACGAAGGTCTGAACCAGCTTGAAGAAGAAGCCCAGCGCGCCAACCAGGACCTGCAGGCCGCCGCCGCCCGCTTGAACCAGGCCCGCGCCCTGCAACGCGAAGCGCGATCCGGCTTCTTCCCCAGCCTGGACGCCGGTTTCGGCCCCAACCGCCAACGCCCCTCGGCCGTGTCCCAAGGCCTGCCCGACGGCACGTCCACCTCGGCCGTCACGACTTGGCGCGCGCAAGGCGCCGTCTCATACGAAGCCGACCTCTTCGGCCGCGTCGCCTCCACCGTCGACGCCGCCACCGCCGACGCCCAGCAAAGCGAAGCGCTCTACCGCTCCGTCCTGCTCGCCCTGCAAGCCGACGTCGCCACCACCTACTTCCTGGTGCGCGAGCAGGACGCCGAATCGCGCCTCTACCACCAGACCGTCAAGCTGCGCACCGACACGCTGCAGCTCATCCAGCGCCGCTACGACGCTGGCGACATCAGCGAACTCGACCTGGCGCGCGCCAAGGCCGAACTCGCCTCCGCGCAATCCGAGGCCCTCGGCATCGACCGCCGCCGCGCCACCGCCGAACACGCACTGGCCGTGCTGCTCGGCCGCGCTCCGTCGGAATTCACCATGCCGCCGCAGCCCATCGAAAAGATCGCGCTGACCATCCCCGCCGGCCTGCCGTCCACGCTGCTCGAACGCCGCCCCGACATCGCCGCCGCCGAACGCGCCATGGCCGCCGCCAACGCCCGCGTCGGCGCCGCCAAGTCCGCGTTCTTCCCGCGCCTGGACATCACCGGCGCGTTCGGCTACGAGTCCTCGGAACTGGGCAACCTCTTCGAATGGTCCAGCCGCACGTTCCTCCTCGGCCCCCTGGTCGGCGCCGCCCTGTCCATGCCGATCTTCGACGGCGGCCGCCGCCAAGCCGGCCTGGACCGCGCCCGCTCCGTCTACGAGGAAGACGTCGCCGTCTACCGCCAGACCGTCCTGAACGCGTTCCGCGAAGTGGAAGACAATCTGGCGAACCTGCGCATTCTTGCCGACCAGACCAAGGCCCAAAACGAGGCGGTGGAAGCGGCTACGCGCGCCGCGAAGCTCTCGCACACGCAGTATCGCGAAGGCTCCATCAGCTATCTGGACGTGATCGAAGCCGACCGCAGCGTTCTCTTGCAGCAACGCGTGTCCGTGCAGCTGACTGCCGAACAAGCCCGGTCGACGGTGGGATTGATCCGCGCCATCGGCGGCGGCTGGGATAACCCGGTCCCGCCCGAGCAGGTCGCGACGAAGTAAAGGCGGAGCAGGCTGGTGTCTGACACCGGAGGGGTTCTTAACCCGGTTTCAGACACCCCGCATAGGTCGGCTTCACTCGTTACGGTTGCGCCTCAGGGGTGTCAGACACCTGGCGCCGCGCCAACCAACACAGCACCGCCAAAGCCCACCCCAGCGCCAGCGCGCAGCGTCCTCACCACGACGCAAGACATCGCGTAAGCCCCACCAGGCCGCCCGCGCGGCCGACGTGGGGCGGGCCCCGCAAGACGCTTCAAACCACAACGAGCGTCCAAAAAAACTCAAGAACCCCACCCGCTCCAGCGTCATGCCGAAGTCACTCCACCGCAGCCCGGCGTGGCGGTGGCCTGGGTGCGCGGGGCGTGTAGATGCGCCCGAGGGAATCCGAAGGCAGACGCCGCAGGCGGCAACGAGGATGACGACGGGGCAGTCCGGAGCGAAGGCTCCGGACCGCAATCGTAGCCCCGCGCATCCAGGCCGCCGCCGCGCCGGGCGTCTAAAGAACCCACCCCGCACCAACGCACGCCCCCCCCCTCGCACCCTGCTCCTGTTGTCAGCCAAACAAAGACCGGGCCAACTCTGACCCACCCGAGCCAATTCCGACCCGCCATTTTCCGCTTTGTTTTTAACGACTTAAAAAACCCCGAGCCACATCTGACCCGAATCCCCGCAGAAAAAATCACTTTCCCGTTTATCGAGCAATCCGTAATCAGCGAACAGCACGAAAGCCGCCAAACAAGTCATTGATAAAAAAGAGGAAACCGGCATTCAAACAAAACTTGGCACGGACTTTGCAATTAAGCACTTGTCATCCCAGATGGCGCACCGGCCCATAAGGCCATTTCGCAAACCAAACCAGGAAACAGCAAATGCCGACTCCCGCCTATATCAGCATCCAGGGCAAGACCCAGGGCAACATCACGCAAGGCGCATTCACTGCCGACTCCGTCGGCAACGTCTATCAGGAAGGTCATGAAGACCAGATCCTGGTCCAGGAAATCGAACACCTGATCGCCACCCCCACCGACCCGCAAAGCGGCCAGCCTTCTGGTCAGCGCGTCCACAAGCCCTTCGTCTTCACCGCGCCCCTGAACAAGGCCACCCCCCTCATGTACCAGGCCCTCGCCTCCGGCGAAATGCTGCCTGAAGTCGAAGTGAAGTGGTATCGCACCTCCACCGAAGGCAAGCAAGAGCACTTCTTCACCACCAAGCTCGAAGACGCGACCATCGTCAACATCAACACCGTGCTGCCGCACGCCCAGGATCCCAGCAAGGCCGAGTACACCCAGTTGGTCAAGGTTGCCATGGCCTACCGCAAGATCACCTGGACCCACGCCATCGCCGGCACCGAAGCTTCCGACGACTGGCGCAAGCCGCAAGAAGCCTGATCCCAGGTTTCCCAACAACAAGGCCGGCGCATCACGCGCCGGCCTTGCCGGTTCTGATCTGACTTTGTTCCAAACGGGGCCCTTCAAGAGCCCCTCACGTCAGGAAGCCAAACATGAAACCCATCGTTCTAGTAGGCCATCGCCATAGCTGCCCCATCCATGGCAACGGGACCGTCGTCACTGGCGCAAGCGAAGCCATCGTGAACGGCCGCGCCATCGCCCGCATCGGCGACCGCATCAGTTGCGGCGCGATCATTCAGACCGGCTCACCCGGCACCATCATCGAAGGACAACCCGTTGCGCGCCAAGGCGACAAAACCTCCCATGGCGGCACCCTGGTCGAAGGAGAGGCCGGTTGGCTGGTTGAATGATCCATCCAGCCATGGCAGCGCTACCGCGTTGCCACGCTTCCCCCCGCATCATTGCCCCGCACGCCATCTTCCAGAAGCGTCTGCGGCAGCGCAAACCCCTTGAACAATGGCTGCGTAAACGGATTGTTCGCCTTCTCCGTACTGATGCGGTAACGCATGCCGCCGTCCGGTGCGGCAAAGCTGATGTCAACGCTCGTGCTGGTCGCGCCATTCAGACGGGCTTGGCTAAGCAACCGGTACAGCGACCACGGGCCGCGATAGGCCAGTCCGCTGCTACTGCCCCCCGCATGCACCAGCGTCATGCGGCTTTCATTGCTCGACGCCAGCGTGTTCGGCCAGATCAGCGCCGTGCTCGTCGCCGGACCGTGGTTGTACGTCACCAACTGCCCTTCCACGCTAAGCGAGCTGCTGCGTTTGCTCGGCGCCATCCCCAGCGGCTCAACATGGAACTGCACACCCAACGTGCCGCGGCTATTGAAAAACGCGTCCCGGATCTTCTCGGCCGCCTCAAGCTGCGTCAACACATCCGCGCGTACCAGATAGCCGCCCAACCGCTCCGAATACAACGCCTCCAGGTTGTCCTCGATGAACAGATTCAGATACTTGTCGCGGAACTGCTGCAAACGTCCCTGCGGGCCGAAGAACGCCGTGAAATCGTCCAGCGCCACTTCCTCGCGGCTGGCCGGGTTGAACGGATAACGGTTTGCCAACCGCTCGCGGTAGAAGCGATACACGTCGATGTCCCAACGACGCTCGAGCTCACGCAGTGCCTCAACCAGAATCACCCGCGACGACTCGTCCGCCAGCTTGCCCACCTGACGATTCAACGGTTCGGGCAACCCGGCAGCAATGCGCTGCAGATTGCTGATCGGGTCCGGGCCCTTCAGCCCAAAGCGCTCCAGCACCACGCCAAGCGCCGTCTTGCCGCGGTCCGGGCTGTCGTGCACCGTGCGCACCTTGTCCTGCACGCTGCCGATCGCCACCAACGTCTCATCCAGGTACGACGCCCGATCGCCCTTCGCCTGCAGCAGTTGGCCCATGGGTGCAAACGCCCGCGCAATTCCGAACACCGCGCCCGTTTCGTCCTGACCGGCCGCCACCTTTTCCGCCACGCCTGAGGCCCGCGCAACCACCGCGCCCTTCCCGTCGACCGCACCCGTGACCGCCGTGGGATCCGCGCCAAGTTCACTGTTGTCCCGCACAGTCTCCACCAGCCGGCGCAAGGGCGCCGCCGGGCTGGTCACCGTACCCAGCACATTGACCGCCTCGGCAATGTCATGAAAATCACGAACTTCGAGCTGATTCAGGTTCCGCTGCCAGGTGTCGATGTAATCACGGCCGTAGATGGCCTGGATGCGCTCGGCCAGCGCACGCTTGTCGGCCTCGGAATAATCGATATTTCGCCGCTCGCCCAGCGCCCACTGATCGATCATCGCCAGTTCGGTCAGATCCTGGCTGTGCGGCGCGAAATAGCTATGAAACCCCTTGGCCGTCAACAGCGCGTCGATCCGGCCATCGGAAGCAAGTCGCTCTGCTTCCCCTTTACCTGCAGCCGAAGGCTGATAGACCACATCAAACGCCGGGCCGATCTCATTACGCAGGTCCAGCGGCGCCCTCAAGTACTCGCCCGCCTGCCGGCGCATCGTCATGTAAACGCGCTGCGGCAACGGGATCTGCCGGAGGTCGCGCTGCACGACGGACACGCGCTGCTGAAACTGAGGCAGCAGCGTATCGGCGTACTTCATCGCATAGTCCAGGTGCCGCATCAACGCGCGCTGCACCTGGTCTTCGCCGGGGAACGCCCGCGCCCACTGCTGCCCCATCCAACGCTCCACCACGGGCGGCCGACGATTGGGACGGTCTTCGATCATGCGGTACACGCGCAATGCCTCAAGCTGTGCGTCGCTGTCCACCGAGGTGCCGTCAAGATGCGCCATCACCCCGTTGGCCAGCGCAGGCAGAAAGCGCTGGGACAGCAGCGTCAGATACGCCTGATCCACCTTCGGACCGATCTGCCATCCCTGATACAGACCCATGTCCGCCACAAGCGGCCACGCCTCGCGATAATCGCCATACACCGCCACCGCGCTGCTGATCTGATCCAGCGGCTGAAGCAGGTTGCGGCCCGTTGTGTCCAGCTTGCCGTCGATGGCATGGGCGCTGTATGCGCGGCTGCGTTCCAGCACGCTCATGGCCTTGTCCCGGTTCACCGCGTAATAGTGATACCAGCCGCCGACAATGACCGCGCTGCCTAACGACGCCACACCGAAGCGCAGGGCCAGCGCGCGCCGCTTTTCAGCCCGCACGCGCAGGTTGTCGGCCGCCAGTCCCGACTCGGGATAGATGACGCGCTGAAATAGCTGCTGGGCAAAATAGACCATCGCGCGGCCGCTGGGATAAGTGGCCGGCACGGGCTCGCGGATATCGTAATTCTGCGACGCAGAAGCCACGAAGGCGTTGGTCAGCACACCCTGCTGATAGACCGACGACAAAAAGACGCCACGCGGCAACGCCGGCGTGAGGTATCGATCGCTGCCCAGTACATCGGTCAGGAACTCCATCAAGAGCGGCCGCATGCCGGTCAGTTGCCGAACCAGGGAATACAGGGCTTCGCGTTGGCTCAATTCGCGGACATCGGCCAGCGCATCGAACACCTGCTCGTTCAGGCGCGTCAGGAACTCGTCGTATCGCGCGCCCAGTTCGTCCCGCCACGCGTCATAACGCTGCACGGAGTCCAGCGTAAAGGTGAAGCCAAAGATATCCTCGCGCGCAGACTTGGGTAGCCGGGCGAACAGCGGCTCGAAGCCTTCAAGCAAGTCGAACTTGCTCAGGACGACGTACAGCGGCGGACGCGTCCCAAGCTGACGGCTCAGTTCGGCCAACCTGGCGCGCAGCAACGAGGCCAACGCCTTGCGGTCGCTGGGCTGCTGATTCAGCAACGTGACCAGGCTGACCATCAGCACGACGCCATTCAGCGGACGACGGCTGCGATTGCGCCCCAGCCATCCCACAAAGCTATCCCACAGGCGGGAATGGAGCTCCTGCGGCAAGAGCGCGGGTCCCGCAGCGTCTCCCGGTTGCAGCGGTTCCGTGTTTCCTGAAGCGGCAGACTGTTCAAGTTCTGCCGTCATCCGGGGCTGGCTGATCAGTTCGCCCGGCGGGTCGATAAGCACCGCGTCATCGCCAATCCACCAGTCAATGCGATAGATCCTGTCGGGATCGTCTTGCAGACGCTGGCTGCCGGCCTTCACTTCGCCCGTCAGCGAGAACGTCTGGCTGGACCGGTTGACGAAACTGGTCTTGCCCGCGTTCTCCTGACCCAGCACCAGATACCAAGGCAGTTGGTAAAGCGCGTTGCGGCCCTTCAGATTGGCGTGGAGAACGCCCAGGCTCTTGTCCAGATCCCGCTCCTGCGCCTGCACGTAGCGCAGGCAGGGATCGTCCTGCTGTTTCTGCGATTTCGCGCGCTCGGCTTCCAGCGTCAGATTGCGGTTGCGCAGCCCGATGGCCCAGATCAGCAAGGGCAGCGCAATCAGCACAACCGTGGCCAGCACGCGCGCGGTGATACTTGCCAGCGGGTGATGTTCCTCCCATGTCCACATCGGCCCCAGCCACCAGATGGCGGCCAAGGCGAGCGCCAGCATCAGCAGCAACGCCACTGGCATGCCCTGCTTTGCCCATTTCAGTAGGGGCTGGCCATAGCGTTTTACTTTCGACCAAATCTTAAACATGGGGTTGCTCCTGTTTCTTGTATTCGATTGCGGCGTTCACCTGCCGCTCAAGCAGGTCGAACAGACTCGGCTCCCATTGCGCAGCGCAAGCGCCCTGCATGATGTGATGCGCCCGGGCGTACAAGCCATCCGCCAGCCACGCCAAGCCACGCGCGCCAAGCAGTTCGGCGGCGATCGTGATGACATGACAGCCATGACGCGGATCCGCCGACGCCTTCTGGATGGTTTCCAGCCGCTTGAGCATCGATTCCACCCCCGTGGCTTCCAGCGCCTCGCGCAGCTCTTCGCGTAACGCGGGGTACTCGTGTCCGGCGCCCAGCTTCGCGGTGTCCGCATCCGCGCCGCTGATCCACGACTGCGTTTCGCCATCGACGAATGCGCGGCCATCGGCAAACTGCAACTTCACCAGCGCCGGCAGCTTTGCCACAAAGCGCCCGGTGGATTGGCGGATGGCCTCGGCGACGTTCTGCATTTCCAGCCGGCGCGCGATACCGGCAGCCAGGAAGCTGCCACGCAGCCAGTACGGTGACGAGGTAATGCTTCTTTCGACGCGCTGCAACAGCGCGGGATCGACCGCATTGGCTTTCAGCGCATCCCAATACGCCTCGGCGGTTTCGGCGGGAACCGCCATCAGCTCGGTGCGCATCGTGTCTTTGCGCGTCGACGGCGCAATGCTCAGATGCGCCCACAAGGCAAAGCGGCGCAGCAGGTAGCCCGTCGGGTCATAGGCGTCTTGCTGGTTGATGAGATCGGCCACGGTCAATAACGAACGGCGCGTTTCACGTTCGTTGCCGGGCGCCATGGCCACGGGCGTAAAGAAAGCCTCGGTAATCCCGGACGGCTGCGCCGCCAGCTCGAGTTGCGCATCGGCGAGCTCGGGCGCGCGTGCCGCCTCGGCCTTCAGCCGTAGCTGCGCCTCCAGGCGGGTCAGCGCCGGCACGTCTAACCTGGTTTCGTTCGCGCAGGCCTGTAGCTTGTCCAACGCATGTTGGCCGGATTTGTAGAATTCGTCGGCGTACCCCTTGCCGTCAAGTTTGGCCAGCGCCTCTTCCAGGCGCTCCAGTTGCTGAGACAGCAGACGCCGCTTGGCCATCAACCCCGCCGCGCCCGGTTTTGGGTGGCTTGTGCTCCAGTACTGGCTGGTTATGCCAGCCAACACGCCTGCCGCCTCGGCCCACCCGCGCCAGCCGCCTGAGCGCATGCGGGCCGTTGCCAATTGCGCGGCAATGCGCAGGTGCTTGCACTGCGACTGCAGATACTGGCGCGACGCCGTATCGACATAACCCCAATCGATGGTCGCCTCTTGCAGCCCGCCCAGCTTCATCATTTCGCTTTCGATGCCCTGGTAGGCGTTGTCTTCGTCGTCGAAATCGCCGGCCGGCTGTTGCGGCGATATGGGTGACAGGATGGCGTCGAGATCCAGCGCGGAAAACGTGCTCACCAATGACAAGCCTCGCGTTGTTGCACCATCAGCGCATCGAGCGCCGCCGTGTCGAACGACAGTCCGTCGAACGACGCGTGGTCGCTTTCAAGCTGAATCTGCTGGGATGCACGAGTCAGATGGCGAAGCTGTTCGATGGCGACCAGACCACGGCCTGCATCCGTTACCGTGCCGTCGTCCAGGACCTGCCAGGGCCGGCGGCCCGAAATCGGCCGTCCGTCCAGCAACACGCGGATGCTCACGCGGCTGACATCCAGCGGCTCGGCGGTAATCAGCTGCAAGCGCGAAATGTTTTGCAGGCAACTGATCGCCAGCAGCGGCCGCGGCTCGCTACCGGCCAGGGCCGGCGCGGAGATCACGACCTTGTCCTGGCCCGGTATCGCGTCGCCGACGCGCAGCAGCAGCACGCCCGCGTCATCTGCCTTGCGGCGGGACTCATTGCGTTGCACGAGCCCGACAATATCCGGCACCCGAACCAGCTCGAATGGTGCGGCGGCCGCCGCGGCACCGGCCGCCGCGGCATCGGCCGCAGATGCCGAAGATTCCGCGGTGGCTGTCGGCGGCGTGCCCGCCTCGGCGTCAAAACAGGCCAGCCGCTCGATTGCCGACACGATGGTCGTGCAACGACGGCCCGCCGCTACCGCATCCGTGGCTGCGTAGCCGGCCGCAAGCACGGCGGCAACGAGCAGGAGCGCCCAGAATGGCTTCATATTGCTTCCTCTCCAGTCAGATTCAGATCGAGGCACTTGCGCGCCAAGGTGCGTTTGGGGATGCCCAGACTTTGCGCGGCCACCCGGCGCGACCCCGCGGCCTGGCGCAAGCGGTCTTCCAACAGCAAGCGCTCGAACGCCGCCAGCGCTTCGGGCAGGCTTTCGGTACGCCACAAGCGCTGCAGGCTGGCTTGGCCGGTCTCATCGTTCATGGGCTTATGCGTGCCGCTTGCCAGCTCGACCAGCCGGTTGGTCTGGATGCGCTTGCCCGGCGGCGTTCGCTCTGCCGCCGCAAGCACCAGACTGCGCAGTTCCCTGACGTTGCCGGGGAACCGATGGCGTTGGAGCTGTGCAATGGCGTTGTCGGAGATGCCGGCGACGCGGCCGGGAAATGACCGGTTGTGCTCGAGCAGAATGTGCGCCACCAGGGCGGGAACGTCTTCAAGACGTTCCCGCAGCGGGGCAATGTGCAGCGTCAGTTGGCAAATGCGGAAGTACAGGTCTTCGCGGAATTGGCCGTCACGCACCAGCTCAAGCAACGGCCGATGGGTTGCGCAGACCAGCCGAAAATCGGACGGCAACTCTCGCGTCGCGCCCACCGGCCTGTATTTTTTTTCGTTGAGCAGGCGCAGCAGCGCGCCCTGCAGGCCCAACGGCATATCCCCGATTTCATCCAGGAACAACGTGCCGCCGTCGGCTTCCGCGACCAGGCCTGCCCGCGCCTGCACGGCCCCGGTATAGGCGCCGCGGGTCGCACCGAAAAGTTCTGCTTCGATCAGGTCTTTGGGAATGGCCGCGCAGTTGACCGGCACGAACTTGCCCTTGCGCGCGGACGCCTGATGGATAAGCCAGGCGGCATGGTCCTTGCCCGAGCCCGTCTCTCCGGTCACGAGCAACGACAGGGAAGAGTCGGCGAAGCGCAGCATGTCTTCGCGCAGCCGCCGTGCGGTCGGTCCTGTGCCGACGAAACCGGTGGACAGCAAACGCCGGCGTCCACGCGTCTCGGATTGCTCGTCCAGCATCGTCTGGCGCGTCTGCGTCAGCGCATCTGAGCCGAACCGTTCAAGCAGGCCATTCAAGACAGCGTCGTACAACCTGCAGAGCTCCTGCCACGCGGGGTCGGCCGTCCAGGCTCTGAGCCCGGGTTCAGTCCCGGCCAGAAACAGCACCGCCACGGCATTCTGGCGCTTATCAAACAACGGCGTCACCAGCCACGCATCCGCCGCCGCCAGCCGTTCGCGAAGTTCCTCGTACCCCCCGGCGACGCCGAACAAGCTGTCCAGGCGAGCCACGTGGCGTGCCTGGCCGGTGGTCAAGCAATAAACGATGGGGTTGTCGAGATCGTGCAAGGGGCAGGCGGGAAGCAGGTCCAGCGCGACGCCATGACTGGCGATCGGCCGGATGCTGTCCCCCGCCGCCTCGCGCCAGTAGCAGACCCCGTAACGTATCCCGGGCACCGAACAAACGGCTTTGAGGAACCGGTCGGCCAGGGACGCAATGCCGGTGGCCTGGACCAATGTCCGTGCGAGCGCTGCGGCGCCTTGGGCACTCAAAGACATTGCGCTTACTCCACCACGGCGTCGAAGGCAGCACCGTTCCATCTGATGGTGGAACGCCGGAATCGCTGCCCGCTGGCCAGACACTTCAGCACCGCAAGCGACAACGGCGGCAGCATGTCGCCGTCAATGCTGGCATCCAGCAACCGCGCGCCGTTCTGATGACGCAGGCAACGTGCGCGCAATTCATCTCGCGCAGACGCCTCGATCGTCAATGGCGCGTTGTAGCGGTCGCTAAACTGCCTTTCGATGCGCTGCAGACGGCTTTCGACGATTTCGGCAAGCGTGGCCTCGTCGAGATAGCAGAACGGCACGACCTGCATGCGCGCCAATAGCGCCGGCTTGAAAAATTTAGCAAGATGTTCGCGCAGCGCCTCGCTGCCGAGGTCGGTAAGCGGACCGCCGTCTTGATCGAAGCCCAGATTGGACGTCAGGAAGAACAGCACGTTCTGGCAGTCGATGCGGCGCCCTTCGCCGTCGGCAAGCTCGCCTTTGTCGAAGGCCTGATAGAAGATGTTCAGCACCTCGGGATGCGCTTTCTCGACTTCGTCCAGCAGCACCACGGAGTACGGCCTTTTACGAATGGCCTCGGTCAGTACACCGCCTTCTCCGTATCCGACATATCCCGGCGGGGCGCCCAGCAACCGCGATACGGTGTGCTTCTCTTGGTATTCCGACATATTGATGGTGGTCAGAAACTGCTCGCCGCCAAAAAGCGCGTCTGCGACGGCCAAGCCCGTCTCTGTTTTTCCCACCCCGCTCGGCCCCACCAGCAGGAACGCGCCCATGGGAGTGCTGGGCCGCCGCAGATCGGCCATGGCTGTCAGCAACCGGCGATGCACCGTGTCGATCGCGGCGTTCTGTCCCTTGACGCGGAGCCTTAGCGTCTCGGGCAGCTTGTCCAGCCGATGGAACTGATCGCTGCTGAGAGTGGCGGCGGGAATCCCGGTCCAGTCCGCAATCACCTGCGCAATCTGCTGGGCGCCCACGTCCGCGTGCAACAGGGCGCCGTTGCGTTGAAGGTCAGCCAATTGCGCGACCAGCGCTTCCAGCCGCAGCGACGTGTCTTCTTGGGCCTCGCCCGCGCGTAGCAAGATGATCTGGTCTATCAGCGCCTTCTGCTGCTGCCAGGCGGCCTGCACCTGTTCGATGGAATCCCGAATCTGCTGCCGCGTCACGTCCAGCGCGGCCAGCCTGGCGGTTTCCGGCGGTCGTCCGGCACGAGCATCCCGCCATAGCTGGTCGGCCTCGGCATCAACCTGCCGCAGTTCGTTTTCCAGCGACGCGAGGCTTCGCGGTGACTCGGCCAGCGCCGTTGCAACCCGGGCGCAGGCGGTGTCCAGAACGTCGATCGCCTTGTCCGGCAATTGCCGGCCCGACAGGTAACGTGCCGACAGCGCTGCAGCAGCCTTCAGGGCATCATCGGCGATGTAGACCTGATGAGCGTCTTCATAAACGCCGCGCAGGCCGCGCAGGATGTGCACGGCCTGCTCCACGCTGGGCGCATCCAGTTTCACCAGTTGAAAGCGCCGTGTCAGCGCGGGATCTTTTTCGAAATACTTTTTGTATTCGGACCAGGTCGTGGCGGCGATCGTGCGTAGCTCGCCGCGCGCAAGAGCAGGCTTCAAGAGGTTCGCCGCGTCGCTACCGCCTGCCGCGTTGCCGGCCCCGATCAAGGTGTGCGCCTCGTCGATGAACAGGATGATCGGCTTGGCCGCGTGCTTGACCTCGTCGATGACCGCCTTCAGGCGCTTCTCGAATTCCCCTTTGACAGAGGCGCCGGCTTGCAGGGCGCCTAGATCCAGCCCCCACAACGTCACATCGCGCAGCGGCTCGGGAACGCGTTGCTCGACGATGCGCCGTGCCAGAGCCTCGACAACGGCACTTTTTCCCACGCCTGCTTCACCCACCACAATCGGGTTGTTTTTGCGGCGGCGCGAAAGAATGTCGATCATCAAGTCGATTTCGGCATCCCGGCACAGAACCGGGTCGATGGTGCCCGCGCGCGCCTGGGCTGTGAAATCGTGTCCGTATTTGCTCAATGCGCTGTCGGAAGCTGCTGCCGCCGATTGGTTTGGCGATGGATCCTCTAAAACCGGGGCTTCCGAGGAACCGGCCAGCAATTCGCGAAAACGCTTGCGCAGTGTCTCGCGATTAATGGATTCGAATAACCGGATTGTGGGAAAGGGCAGGTAGCGGGCCGGGTTCGACAACGCGGCCAACAGCAGCGCTCCAGTTCGGATTTCGGTTTGCGCCAATTCCACCGAGCTCAGTAACCAGGCGTCCTGCATCAACTCAAGCAGCAATGGCGAGAACGAGGGGTATGCGTACCCTGGCCCTGCGTCGAGTTTAGGAAACGTGCTGGCAAGCGCCTCGCGCAATGCATCCGGATCCAATTCCGTGTTTGCCAAAATGCAGCGCACGTCGCATTTCGGTTGATCCATGAACTGGTATAGCAAGTGGGCAACCGTGACCTCTGCCCCATGCTGGCGGATGCAGAGACTGCCGGCTTCCTCCAGCGCGTGCCGCGCCACCGCGTGCAACCGGTCTAGCAGTGCGGACAGATCAACGGAAATCATGCCGGATTTTCCTCGTGGCCATGGGTTTTCTCACCATTTATTGTTTAAGCGCTACAGAAAACAAGCGCATTAAGAAACCATAGCCACAGACAAGTATCAATCGGACTAATTCGAATATCGGTTATCTGTCTTTCATTTCTTATGACCGCTCATATTTTCAATATGAATCCGATCAATCCGATTAGCTTTTCGAACTTTTCATATGTTCGAAGCTTTGAATTGCGCATCAGAATAGGCAGCTTTTTTTTGCTTCATCTCACCATGCGCTAGCGTCGTTTGATTTTTCGAAACCTTGCCAGAAGACCTGATATTCCGTTTTTGATCGGGGCGGCCTGTCATGCCTTGCGGGACGGACGCGTAAATGGCTCGAATATCTATAAGGAGTGACCCATGGCATCGAAAGTTGGTTCAGTTGCACCGAAAGAGCGGATCAATATCCGCTACATCCCCGCGACAGGCGACGAGCAGGAAGAAATCGAACTCCCGCTGAAAGTAATGGTGCTCGGAGATTTCAAGGGGCATGCCGACGAAACCCCGTTGGAAGATCGCCCTGCCGTCCAGATCAATAAGGACACCTTCAACGAAGTCATGGCCGAAGCCGGCCTGAGCCTGAAAGTCGACGTCCCGGCCACGCTCGAAGAAGGCAGCGAAAGCGACACGCTCAGCGTCAACCTGCAATTCAAGAACATCAAGGACTTTGGTCCTGACGCCATCGCCCGCCAAGTCCCCGAATTGAAGAGCCTGCTGGAACTGCGCGAAGCGCTGGTGGCGCTGAAGGGACCCATGGGCAACATCCCGGCGTTCCGCAAGCAGATCCAGACCCTGCTTGGTGACGACAGCGCGCGCGGCAAGCTGGCCCAGGAACTCGATCAACTCCTGGCGGCGCCGCAGGCGTGACGCCCGGCCCCGTCTCAACCTCTCTCTTCAGGTTTTCAAGGACGCACCGATGACCAAAGCCCAAACTGCCAAGATTCAAGAACATGCCAGCAGCCCGCCTCCGGGTGGACTGCTGGCGCAGATCATGGCCCAGACCCGCATCGAGCCCAGCCAGGAAGGCTATGCGGTTGCCGAGCGCGGTGTCGCCGCATTCGTGTCCGAAATGCTCAAGTCGGACTCCCGCGAGCAGCCGATCAACAAGCAACTGGTGGACCAGATGCTTGCCGCGATCGACCGCAAGCTCAGCAAGCAGATGGATGCCATCCTTCATCAGCCGGAATTTCAGCAGCTTGAATCCATCTGGCGCGCATTGTTCGACTTCGTGCAGCGCACCGACTTCCGGGAAAATATCCAGGTCGTGTTCGTTCCGGTCACCAAGGACGAGCTGCTGGAAGACTTTGAAAGCGCTGCCGACATTACCCGCAGCGGCTTGTACAAGCACGTGTACACGGCGGGCTACGGCCAGTTCGGCGGCCAGCCGATCGGCTGCATGATCGGCAACTACAACTTCGGTCCCTCCGCGCCCGACATCAAGCTTCTGGGCTACCTCGCGTCCGTCGGCGCCATGGCGCACGCGCCCTTCCTTGGCGCGGCCGGACCCGAAATGCTCAATCTGGAATCCTTCGAAGAGCTGCCCAACCTGAAGGAAGTCAAAGACATTTTCGAAGGCCCGCGCTTTGCCAAGTGGCGCAGCCTGCGTGAATCCGAAGACTCGCGCTACCTGGGCCTGACCATGCCGCGCTACCTGCTGCGCCAGCCGTACGATCCGCTGGAAAACCCCGTGCGCAGCTTCGCCTACGAAGAAGCCATCGATGGCGACCACCGCAACTACCTGTGGGGCAACACGGCATTCCTGATGGGCAGCCGGGTCACCAACAGTTTCGCCAAGTTCCGCTGGTGTCCGAACATCATCGGCCCGCAGTCCGGCGGCGCAGTGGAAGATTTGCCGATGCACCTGTTCGAGTCGTTGGGACAGTTGCAGGCCAAGATCCCCACGGAAGTCCTGGTCTCCGACCGCAAGGAGTTCGAACTGTCCAGCGAAGGCTTCATTCCGCTGACCATGCGCAAAGACAGCGACAACGCCGCGTTCTTCTCGGCCAACTCGGTGCAAAAGCCCAAGGTGTTCCAGAAAACGCCCGAAGGCCTGGCCGCGCAGACCAACTACATGCTGGGCACGCAGCTTCCGTACATGTTCATCATCAACCGCCTGGCGCACTACATCAAGGTGCTGCAGCGCGAGCAAATCGGTAGCTGGAAGGAACGCCAGGACCTGGAGCGCGAACTCAACAACTGGCTGCGCCAGTATGTCGCCGACCAGGAAAGCCCCACCAGCGACGTCCGAAGCCGCCGTCCGCTGCGTGCCGCCCGGGTCGTCGTGCAAGACGTCGCCGGCAATCCTGGCTGGTATCAGGTCGCGCTGTCGGTTCGCCCGCATTTCAAGTACATGGGCGCCAGCTTCGAACTGTCGCTGGTCGGCCGCCTGGACAAGGACTGAGGGAGCTGAGCCATGCCCCGGTCCCCAGGGCGCGGAAGTCTGTTCGAACGCCTCGATCCAGACCTTCCGCCGCGGCGCAATCGCACCCGCCAGGAAATGGCGGCCGAGCGTATCCGCGCCATCAAGCGCCAATTGGAATGGATCCTCAATTCCCGCCAGGGCAGCTCGCAGAGCAGCCCTGGTTTGGGGTTGCGCGATCTGAACGACGCGGCGATCGGCGCCGTGGACCTGCGTCGACAGGTCTGCCTGGACATTCATGCCGCGGTGGCCGAGTACGAGCCCCGCGCGCGCGTTGTCGAGGTCAGACCGCTGCCCGGGACGGATGCATCCTTGAATCTCGGCTTTCGGCTGGTCTGCCGGGTGCCGGTGAACAACCTGGAAGAGCAGGTGGAAATCAGCCTGCTCTTTCACCATCAAGGCCGACAGGTCAGGGTGACCTAGTACGAAGCCAAGGGAGGCTGACCGGATGCCACTGAAGGGAAAATTCCGCGAGGAACTGGACTACCTGCGCCGCTTGCGGCGCGTCTTCGCACGCAACAACCCGCAGTTGGCGCCGTTTCTGGGTGAGGAGGCGACGGACCCCGACGTGGAGCGCCTGATGGAAGGCTTTGCCTTCCTGACGGCAAAACTGCGCCTCAAGATCGAGGACGATTTTCCTGAGCTGACCCACTCACTGCTGCAAATGCTGTGGCCCAACTACCTGCGGCCGTTGCCCAGCGCCACCATCATGCAGTTCGAGCCCACCGACCATTCCATCACCGGCCGCCAGACCGTGCCACGCGGCACCAGTATCCAGTCGCGCCCCGTGGACGGCGTGCAGTGCCAATTCCGTACCTGCCAGGACGTCTCGATATTCCCGTTCGAGATCGCGGACGTCAATGACGGCCATTCGCTGGAGAAGTCGATTGTCCGCGTCGACCTGGCCACCCTGAGCCAGAATCCGCCCAACACCTTTGGCTGCGACAAACTCGAGTTCTACCTGAGCGGCAGCGACTACACGGCGCAGACGCTCTACCTGTGGCTGGCGAAGTACCTGAGCGAGATCCGCCTGGAATCCTCAGGCGTGGTTCGTCACATACCGGTCAACCAGATTGGTTTTCCGGGGTTCCAATCCGACGCCGCACTGCTGCCGTATCCCAAGAACGCCATGGATGGATACCGCATCCTCCAGGAATACTTTCTCTTTCCCCGGCGCTTCTACTTCTTTTCCCTGACGCATCTGCTTGGGCTCTGGCCGGACCAGCCCACGACAGGCGTGCGCCTCGAATTTCACTTCAGCCGGCCCATGCCGGCGGACGTGCGCGTGCGCAAGGGAGATATCGCGCTGTACTGCACGCCGGCGGTCAACCTGTTCGAACACGATGCCGAGCCCATCCGCCTGACCGGTAAGGCCGCCGAACACCGTCTCATGCCGGGCGGCCAGCGGGCCGATGCGTACGAGATCTTCAGCATCGACAAAGTCGATGGGTGGAAGAACGGCGACAGCGCCCAACCCGGGGAATGGCTACGCACCTACGAGCCCTTCGAGTCCCTGCGCCATCAGATCGAACATGAACGTGGCCGCACCACGCTGTATTACCGCACGCGATTGTCCTCATCCCTGGTCGATTCCGGCGTCGAGCACCGCATCGCATTCGTGCGGGGGGACGATCACCACTACATCGGGCGGGAAGAGACGGTGTCGCTCGCGCTGACCTGCACCAACCGCGATTATCCGCTGGCGTTGGGCGTTGGCGATATCCGAGAGGGATTGCGGGACACCCCCGCGTTTGTTCGCTTCAAGAACCTGACCACACCCACGCCGCCGTACCGTCCGGTTCTGGATGGCGATCTGCATTGGAGCCTGATCTCCAACCTGTCGCCGACTTACCTGTCATTGCTGTCGGCCGAACCCCTGAAAGCGATCATCGGCAATTACGACTTCTCGGCGCATCACGACATTCAGCGCGCCAGGACGACACAAAAGCGCCTGGACGGCCTGCAGGAAGTCGTCAGCAAACCCATTGACCGGATGTACAAGGGCTTGCCGATTCGAGGCACCCGCACCCTCTTGAAGCTGGACCAGGAAGGCTTCGCCTGCGAAGGCGATCTGTACATCTTTGGAACGGTGCTCAGCCACTTCCTGTCGTTGTACGCCAGCCTGTCTTCGTTCCACGTGCTGGAAGCGATCAACACCACCAATCAGGAGCACTACGCATGGCCCATGCGCAGCGGCACGCAGCCCCTGATCTGAGCGACACCCTGTTGGCCGAGGCCAAGAGGCATGACTTCTTCTGCCTTCTGGAGCGCCTGCACGCGCTGCACGAGGACGATCTGGAATCGCCCGACAGCTTCGATGCAGACCACCAGCGCGTTCTCCTCGGCAACCACGCCGGCCTGGGCTTTCCGGCGTCTGACGTCGCGCTGGCCGAACGCCTGGACGATCACGTTCCGCATCAGTACCGCGTGCAGGCAACGTTCTTCGGCATGCACGGCACGGATTCTCCCCTGCCCAGTTATTACCTTGATCGCCTGGCCTACGAGGCCGGCCAAGGCGTCGGCATCCGCCCGGCGTTTCTGGATTTCTTCAATCACCGCCTGTTGACGCTGCTGCATCAAGCGTGGCGCAAGTATCGGTATTACATCCGCTTTCGGCGTGGCGCGGACGACCAGTTCTCGCGCCGGATCTTCGCGCTTATCGGCCTGAAGCACGACGCAACCCGGGGCGACACGCCCATCGCCTGGAGCCGCCTGCTGAGCTTTGCCGGCGCCGTGGTTCTGCGCAGCCGCTCGCCCACCATGCTGGCCGGACTGATCGCGCATTGCTTCGACCTGAAGGACGTGCAGATTCGCGACTTCGAGCTGCGCTACACGGTTATCGACGAATCCGATCGGATCCGACTGGGGCGAAACAACGGCCAGCTTAGCGAAAGTTTCCAGATCGGCGACAGCGTCCGCACGCGGCACTGCAGCTTCGTCATCGTGATATCGGGCCTGAGCCAGTCGCGCTTCCGTGAGTTCCTGCCGGAAGGCGAGAACTTCGAGCGCCTGCGCCAGCTCGTCGTTTTCCTGCTCCGCGACCCGGTGCCCTGTGACCTCGAACTTGGCCTGCGTCAGGACGAAGTCCCTCCCTTCAATCTTCGGCACGCCGACGGCACTCAATTGGGGTGGACCAGCTTTCTTGAACAGCCGGCCACAACCCTTCCGCCGCCCGTCAGAGTTTCCCTGCGTACATGAATCCGACATCCTCCACTCATCGCCTCGCCCTGGTCGTCGACAACCCCCAAGCCCTGCAAAAGGGCAGCCAGCCACGTTGCATGTTTGACACCGCTGGCGGCACGATCGGCGCCCACGGGGCGGACTGGATCCTGCATGACCGGTCCGGCGGCGTGCAATCCATTCACTGCGAAATCCGCCATGAAGACGGTCGCTACTTCGTCATTGACCGCAGCGGCCAGACGCGCGTGAACGACCAGATGGACCCGCTGGGCTCGCTCGTCAGCGTCCAGCTTCGCGGGGGAGACATCCTCCATGTCGGCCCCTACCGCCTGACCGTCAACCTGGATGACGAGGCATACACCCTGCCTGACCCTGCCCGGCATCTGGCTGAACATGATGTGGCCGAGCTGCTGGGTACGTCGAACGAGCCTATCGAAGGCCTGCACCATGAGCGCGATGGCGTTCCTGCGCCAAACCTGTCGCCCGAGCGCGGTTGGCACGAGTTCAACGCCTTGTCCGAGCCCTCATCGCAAGGCCGGCTTGACCCCTTGCTCGCACTCGAAGAGGCCGGCCGCGCGGATTCAGCCTTATCCGGCAACGCGGCTGTGCTGGATTCCCGGCACTACGGGCAAACCCAGTTGGCCGCACAGGCCGACCTGTCCACCACCCGATTCGAAGCCGTTTCCGGCTCCCCTTTGCATGCCTTCGGAGATCCCCCCATGTCGGGACACCCCCCCTCTTCTGCAGCCCCTGGCGCATCCGCGCAATGGATCCAGGAACAGTTCAATCAACGTGGCGATGCAGCGGGCCTGGTGGCGCCCCTGGTCGAGGGTCTGGGCGCGCCGGTGGGCGCTTTGGACCCGCACGCCGCTCACACCTTGCTGTTCGAGGCTGGCACCACCCTGGCCGCGCTCATTCGCGGACTCGCCGCACTGAACCGCGCGCCGGAAGGCCAAGGAATGGCGTTGGCCAAACGCACCCTGCAGCCCATCGAAGACAACCCGCTGCGACTTGCACAGTCCTATCCCGAAACCGTGCGCGCGCTCTTCTCCCGGGATCGCAGCATGGTTCACCTGTCTCCCACTGCCGCGGTCGAAGAATCGCTTGAGCAGATTGGCGAACAGCATCGGGCGATGATCGAGGCCGTGGCCGCGGGACTCAATGCCCTCTTGCAAGCATTCGCGCCCGATCAGCTCGAACGCCGCTTTTCCCGCTACCGGTCCGGCCAGCACCCCCAGGCACTGCCCGGAGACTGGGCCTGGCAGATGTACCGGCATTACTACGACGAGCTGAAATCCAGCCGGCAACAGGGTTTCGACAAGCTGTTCTGGGAGGTCTTCGACCAGGCCTACGACCAGGCGCTGCGCAAGGAAGCGCCATGAGGCCAGCCGTTGCACTGCTGTGCGGCGCGGCGTTGCTGTCCGGCTGCAGCACCGTGGGCAACGTGCTCACCAAGACGGGTCAGGTCCTGATGGATCCCGGCATCCAGGTGGGCCCGCCCGAGGATCAGCCCACGCAGGTGGCGTTGAGTCTGTACGCCGCCAAGGACGTGAATCCGAATCCCGTTGCCGAGCCGGACGTGGATCCGGAGCCCGCGTCCCCAGATGAACGCGCGTTCACCGTCAATGTGCATGGCGAATCCCGCGAAGACCTGGTCCACAGCTTGCACGCGTTGCTTGAGCACCTGCATCAGGAGGCCTCGCCGGCACAGGACTCTGAAGACGGCTCAAGCACGTCGGTCAGACCCGCCTTCACCAAGGTTTTCAAGCCTCGTTCCATCGCCGTTAACCCCGCGCTTGACCGGCTGACGGCGGACAGCGTGGCGACGAGCCGGGCTCCCTTTCCGGTGCCGTGGCAACTACGCCAAGGTGAAACCGCGCAAGGCTCGGCCTCCGCGGCTGGCGATGCGTCTGGCGATACCGCGGGCAGCCACGGCGAGGGTGTGGCGCTGGGCCAATATCGCGATGGCGTTCCGTTGGCCCCCGCCGCCGCGCTTGCCGCCCAGAATCATGTCAACGCCACGCCGATTGCATTTCGCGTGATTCAGCTCAAGGACGATTCGCTGCTGGAAAACGCCGATCCCGATCTGGTCCGCAGTGCTCCCAAGAAGGCACTCGGAAGCACGTACATCACGGCCGACGACTACATGCTCGCACCCGGTCAGTTCAAGTTCATCAACTATCACGACCTGGACGAAGACACCCATTACGTCGCCGTCGTGGCCGCCTTCAACGCGCCCAACGCCGACCGCTGGTACGACATCTTCCGTGTGGAACCGAGAAGCCGCAAATACGCTTTGCTGGTGACCTTGCAAGACACGCGCGTTGCCATCACCGACGAACACTACCGGCCAGAAAAGGCCACTCAACGCGCCCGCAACCGAGCGAGAAAATAGCCATGACCAGCCGCAATCCCGTCGTTTGGGGCGAAGGGCAATTCGTCAAACCCCAGCATTTCCAGCAGACCGACCGATACCTTGAGCACTACATCAATGTGCGCATGGGCAGCCGGTACTGCTATGGATTTTCCGAACTGGAGCTGAATCAGGAGTTTCTGTCGTTCGGCAAGATCTCCATCGTGCGCGCCCGCGGCATCATGCCCGACGGCACCGCCTTCAACATTCCGCACGACCAGCCGCCACCCGAACCCCTGTCGATTCTTGACGCAACCGCCGCCAACCAGACGGTTTACCTGACCTTGCCGCTGCGTTCGGACGGAATTTCCGAGGTGCGTTGGCCCGATATGCTGGGGAACGCGCGCTACATCCATCGCACCGAAGACATCCGCGATACCCATAGCCATCAAGGCAATCACACACCCATCGCCTTGGCCGTGCCCAACCTGCAACTGGCGCTGGACCGCGACGACCGCAGCGCCTTCACCGGCTTGGCGCTCAGCCGCATTCTTGATCGGCGCCCCGACGGCAGCCTGCTTCTGGACAGCGACTTTCACATCACGGGCATGTATTTGCAGGCCATCCGTCCGCTGGCGCATTTCATGGAAGAGATCGCCGCGCTGATGCACGAGCGCGCGAAAAGCATCGCTCACCGGATCGGGTCTCCTGGCCAATCCGGGGTCGCGGACATCACCGACTTCAACCTGTTGCAGGCGCTGAACCGATGGCAGCACCTGTTCCGCCATCTGGCCCGTGATGCGGATGTGCGTCCGGTCGATGCGTATCTGGCCTGCGGTCAGGCGTGCGGCGAACTGACCACCTTCACCGACGAGGGGCGGTTGCCGCAGGACTACCCCGCCTATCAGCACGACTCGCCGCAGACCTCGTTCCGCATGCTGAAGGAGACGCTGCGACGCGTGCTCAGCACCGTGTTGCAGCCACGCGCCGTGTCGCTGCCCTTGGACCTGCAGGGTCACGGCGTGTACACCGCGCAGATCCACGACCCCAGCTTGTTGCAGAGCGCCGACTTCATCCTGGCGGTCCGCGCGCGCATGCCCTTGGAACAGATGCGGCAACAGTTCGTGCGCCAGGCCAAGGTGGCGTCGCATCAGCTGCTGCAGGAGCTGATCCGCCTGCAATTGCCGGGGGTTCCGTTGACGACGTTGCCCGTCGCACCCCGCCATCTGCCGTTCCATGCCGGTTTCACCTACTTCCAGCTCGACCGGTCGCATCCCCATTGGCAGCGCTTGATGCCACAAGGGTCAACCGGCTTCGGCTTCCACATCACCGGCGACTTCCCAGAGCTGGAGTTGCAGTTCTGGGCCATTCGGAGTCAATGAGATGAGCCAAACCGTGTTGGTCGGCGACGACCGTATCGACAATCCTTCCAAGCGTTCCCCCCTGCCCGCCGTGCCCGACGATTTCATGCGCGCGCCGCGCGAACTCGTTGTGCATGACCCCGAACGTGTCCTATACGACGGCGTCTTCCGCATCAACGCGGACGAGGACCTGCGGTTTCAATTGCGCGGTCATAGCATCAATCCGCTGGTAGACATCGCCCAGCCGCTCTTCGGCCTGGTGATGCGCCTTCGCCGCATGATGGACCTGCCGCAAGAAGATGTCAGCCGGCTCTACGAGAACGTCCGCGACCACATCACCGCTTTATCCGAAGAGGTGCGGCAGCTTGGCTACGACGGGGCGACGCAGTTGTCATTTCGCTACGCCTTGTGTGCGTTCATCGACGAGGCGGTGATGGCCACGCCGTGGGGTGTGGGATCGCGCTGGAAGGGCCGGTCACTGCTCAGCTACCACCACAACGAAACCTGGGGCGGCGAGAAGTTCTTCACGGTATTGGCCCGAATGCAGATGGATGCAGCCAAATACCGTGATGCGCTTGAGTTCAAGTATCTGTGCCTGTGCTTGGGTTACCAGGGCAAGTATGGCCAGCAGCACAACAACAAGGACATGCTCAACGCCATCATCACCAAGCTTCACGAGCAATTGCGCCAACTGCGAGGAGACGCGCCAGAGCGGCTGGTGGACGCACCCGCGAACATAGCCCGGCTGCGCCGCAAGCTTCACCGGCAATGGCCGCTGTGGACCCCTTGGGCGGTGGCGGCGGTCGTGATTGTCGGCGCGTATATGTACTTCTCCCTGAAACTTGGCGCTGCCACACAGATGGTGCTGGATTCGCTAGAGAGCATTCTCAAGCAGTGACCCGACTCGCTACGAATTGAGATAAAGACATCATGCCCACGCAATCCGATCTGCGCTTTACGTTTTCCATTGGCGACGAGTCCTTCGAAGTCGTTGAGTTCACGCTGCAGGAAGGGCTTTCCGAGACCTTCCTGCTTGACGTAGACCTTGCCAGCGCCAACGCCGCCATCGACTTCGGCACGGTGCTGGACCGGGCCGCGTTGCTGACAATCTGGCACGGCTCCACGCCCGTGCGCTACGTGCATGGCACCGTCTCGTCGTTTGTTCAGGGCGACACGGGCTTTCGCCGTACCCGCTACTCGGCCATCGTCGAGCCGCGTCTGGCGCGTCTCAAGCTCAGTTCGGATTGGCGCATCTTTCAGGCGGTCACTGTTCCGCAGATCGCCGAGACTGTGCTCAAGGCGCATGGGCTTACCCAGGATTACGAGCAACGCAGCACTACCGAGCATCAGGCGCGTGAATACTGCGTGCAGGCCGGTGACACCGATTACCACTTCGTCGAGCGCATCATGCGCGAGGAAGGTTTCTTCTATTCCTTTCGCCATACCGCGGAGGGCCATCAATTGGTCCACAGCGACCGCCTGTTCATCCATGGCCGCGTCGGTGATGAGCCGGTGCAGTACAACCCCACCCCCGGTGGCGACCAACCGCAGCCCGCATTGCGGCGATTCGCCTATATCGAAAACGTGCGCACCGCGCGCCAGACGCAGCGCGACTACACCTTTCACAATCCGCGTTACACCCACCAGCACAGCCGCGACGGCCAGGACCTGGACCATCAGGGCCGCCGCTACGAGCGCTACGACTATCCGGCACGCGCCAAGTTCGACGAGGCCGGCAAGCCCTTCGCCGAGAACCGCCTGCGCGGGCACCGGCAGGATGCGCGCATCGCACGGGTCGAAGGCGATGATCCGCGCTTGCAGCCGGGCATTTCATTCACGCTGGCCGGTCATCCCCGCGAAGACATGAACCGCGGCTGGCGCCCGGTCCGCATCGTCCACCGCGGCACGCAACACACCAGCCAAGCCGAGGAAAGCGCGGAGGCCGCGCTGGGCACCCACTACCAGTACGAGGCTGAGCTGGTGCCGGACGACGCCGAATGGCGCGCCGAGCCGCTGTCCCGGCCACACATCGATGGACCGCAGAACGCCGTCGTAGTGGGCCCGCCCAACGAAGAAATCTATAGCGACGAGTATGGTCGCGTGAAGGTCCAGTTCCCGTGGGACCGCCTGGGCAAAGAGGACGAGTTCAGCTCCTGCTGGATCCGCGTGTCGCAGAATATCGCCGGGGCGACATGGGGCCACATGGCCATCCCCCGCATTGGGCAAGAAGTCATCGTCTCGCATTTCGACGGCGACCCCGACCAGCCCGTGATCACCGGCCGCGTCTGCAACCGCCTGCAGTTGCCGCCCTACGAGCTGCCGCGTCACAAGACGCGGATGACGATCAAGAGCAAGACGCACAAGGGCGAGGGATACAACGAACTGCGCTTCGAGGACGAGAAGGACCAGGAGGAGATCTACGTCCACGCGCAGAAAGACCAGAACATCCACGTCAACAACGACGAAACCACATTTGTGGGACATGACCGCAGCGAGCAGGTTGAAAACGATGAAACCATCACCATCGGCCACGACCGCAAGGAGACCGTTGGGAACGATGAGCAGGTGAACATCGGCCAGGACCGGCGGCACGACATCGGGCGAGATGACTTTTTAACAGTGGGGCGTAACCACACCATCTACACCACCAAGGACCGCACTGAAGAAGTGGGCAACAACCGCCGCGACAAGACTGCGGCGAATCATTGGGTGAATATCGGCGGACATCAGGAGCATACGGTCGAGGGGCATTCGGAACTGCAGGCGGGGCAAGCGATTCGGCAGCGCACGAAGGTTTATGAGGTGCAGGCGGCGGAGAGCCTGACCATCAAGGGGCCTGGCGGCACGATACGTATCGATGGATCGGGGATTACGCTCGATGGGATTGCCATTGTGATCAAGGGGCCGATGAGTCAGAAGGGCGGTGGTGCTGGCAACAGCCTCTCTCTGTCCGGCGTGGCGTTTGAAGGCCTGGACGCGGATTGTGCGGAGCGCAACCGATGACAGCGGCACCTGTCCTCACGTTCGCCGAGCAAATCCGGTCGCCTGGCGATTATCTCTATCTGCTTGTTGACCCGTTGGCTGGATGCGGCACGACGCGGCCGTTAGCCATCGAGTCGCTGGTGCACGATCTGGGCGCAGACTCTGTAACCCGAGTTTTGAGGCCAGACCTGGCCCACGCGCCGGAAATCTGCCCTGCCCTGGTGAAGCTTGGAACGCCGGGCACTACGGCACCGCAGCGTCTCCTGGAACTCAGTGCGATCCAGACACAGGAAGATCTCGCTTACGGCAAGCGGTATGTCTGCGGGTGGCTGGCCAGCCCGGCATCCCTGGAGGCAACCGCACACCACATTGCAGTGCAATGCCGAATCACCTCGTCCAGCGTCCGCAAAGCGACAACCCCGTGGTTCGAACCCGTGCGTCTGGAGTTGCTGGCCGGCGCGCTCGGACCCAAAGCAGGGGCCATGCTCGCGCCGATCAGTGCCTGGTTGTTCCCAACAAGCTGGGGGAGCTTTTCCGTACTCCGGAGCAAGCCGGCGACGGCGGGCGAGGATCACGCGGAATTGGTTCGCCATACCCAGCACGCGGCGCAATTGGTGAGCGACTTTCTTGGCATCTGGCGGCTAGCCCAACGTCAGACACTTTCGTTCGCACCATGGCGCTGGAATGGCTCGAGTCCACTACCGCCGCAGGCGGGTGTACATGCCTTTCGGCTGATCCGTGACGCCCAACAGTTAGGACTGCGGAATGAGCGCGACATCTTCGCGCTCAGCCTGTATCGGGTTTGCGTTCACCCGCTACTGCCCAAGCATCCAGACATCCAACGGGACATTCTTGACGCAGGCAAAGGCAAACACGCTCTGGAAGACCGCTTCCAAGCGTACGACGAAGCCGCGTGGAAGCGGATTTTTGCCTCATTGCCCAGGACGGAGAACTATTCATGAGCATCAGCACGACGTTGGGCAGAACGATCAGCCATGCCGCGCCCAATCCGACGGACGCATGCAAAGCCTGCGAGCGCACTGGCCTACCCATTCTTCCTTTGCGTGCCGCGTACGCGCCGTCGCCCGGGCAAACATACCGTTCACAACCTGCCAACCGCAACAAGCCAGCAACGGTTCAGATGCAGTTGGACCAACCTCGCATCTTGCGGCAAGGATATCTTTATGTCCTGCTCGATGAGACGGAGTGGCAGGCCTATGAGGTTACGCCTGAAGGCGCGCTCCGCCAGTTTCGTCCCTATCAAGTCCCACGGGATGAGCCCAGCCCCCTGAGCAAGGACTGCGTCAACAAGGATCACGACGTCCCCGCCTCCTTTATCAATATCGACACCGGAAAATTTTCGACCGCGTGGATAGCCATCGCCAATGACCCCTGGCCTGAGAGTGTGCTGAACCAGTACTTGCGTGGCAAGGCCGCCGACGGGACGGATCCGAAGGACCGCTTCTACAAGCTTGATCTGAAAAGCGCGCGCGACGCTCCGACCAGCGTCGGTATCGCAATGACCGAAGACAACCTTGGGTTGGGCTCCGTGCTGGAGTACGCAGAGGTCAACCCCGGCGATTTCGATAGCGTTCACGGGTTCTACTCGCGTAATCATCGGCTTGGGGCAATGGAAGGCCACATCCGGACTATCGTCCAGAGGGAAAAACTTCCGAACGGCGTACTGGCGTTGGTTCTGCCCGATCCAATCGGCGTGGTGCAGGAGTGCAATGCGCAACGCGTCAATTTGTTTAGAGAGATGCAGGAGTGGCGCTCCGAGCCGCAGCGACGATTTGAGTTCTTTACTTCCCAGGCGCTGCTTGGCATCAAGGAGCTGCAGGCCACTTGGGCTACGGCGGAAGCAGAAGAAGAGGCGAAGGCAGCGGAAGAGAATCGTCGTAGGCACAACAACAGCATCGCGGGACTAAAGGTGGGCTATCCGCAGGAACATATCCCCGGAGAAGCCGAGCGCATAGCAAAGATCAAACAGGCCGAGGCAAAAGAACGCCTAGAGGAGCGCTACGACGAGCGGGCTCGAGCCACCTTCGAGATATCCTATCTGGCCGCGCAGGAAAATTGGCAAAAGGCTGTCGACCGCGTTGGCGAGTTGTACGTCAGAGAATACCTATCCAGACCTTTCCAGCTTGCCGTCCAGTATGACTACAGCGTCACGTCCTGGCGTTCGACGGAGGGCTTTATCCGGATGCTCGCGCTTTGCCTTGCCGGTGGCCCAACCGAAGTCATAGAGAAAGGCGATGAGAAGTTGGGCGCGACGCAACGGCTGTGGAAAGCACAGTTGGAGGATCGAGAGAGCCACCTGTATCAGGCTCTGGTGGCGAAGGACATGGCTCTGCTGAATCAGCTGCAAACCGCGCTGACGGGCAATGACGTTGGCAAGGCGTACGACACCATCAAGACCATCATCGGTACTGCGGAAGGCAAGACTCTGATGGTCGCGCCAGTGCAAGAGGCCATCGGACAGTTGCTTGCCGCCATGGGCAACGCCAGTAACGCGCTGGGACAGCAACTGGCCTCCCAAACGTACGCGCTGGTCGGACGTCTGCACAGCGCAGCCTTCCTGCGATATTCGGGGCAGCACGTGACCCAGATCATCGTGTCCCTGCAACTCGGCGAGTACCTTTCGCTACTTAACGAGACCCTGCAGGAAGGCATTGATAAGTTCGTCGCGCATATTGACGAAAATTTCCGTAAGCCGGCAGCGAAAAAGATTCGCGCAATGGTGGTGAGCGGTTTCATTGCCATTGCGGTTTCCGGCAACCACGGCAAGGTCGTTGACTTGATATTCTGGTCGCTGGAAAGTGCCGAGGCGCTAGAGGAACGTCTGAGAGAGCTGCGACGCACTGCCACCGTAGGAGTCGCGGCAACCATTCGCGTCGTGAGCGTTGGCGCTGCAACGCTCCAGACCGGCGCTGTTCAAATAGTGGGAACCCTTGCGATTAGCGCTGAGCAAGCGAGAGATCTCGCCAGGGGAGCGATGCAGAAGATGCGCACTGCGGTCGTTTCAGCAGCGCCCACAGGTGCGAATCTGCTGCTTGGGCTCGGCAGCCTATGGTTTCAGCAAGACAGCTTGCAAAAAAACTATGCAACATTGCTTCACACACCAGACAGTGTCAGTGCCGAGGCATTGGCGGCCGTGTGGTCCTCCTCGATTGGTGTGATGGGTGCCGGCGTGGAGGTTGTTGGCGTGGGGATTCAATTACTGCGGCCGGATATGACCATCGTGGTGCACGCGAGAGGGGGTGCGAGACCCGTCATGCTTGGGCTTCGCATCGCGCAGTACGGCGGCGCTATAGCAGCGGCTTCCGGGCTAATGGACGGAGTCCAACATATGTTCGCCGCCATTCGCGCAGGAGCTGACGGAGATTCAAAAGCTCAACTCTATAGCGGTTTTGCATCTGTGGCTGCGCTTGGCTCTGCGTTTGCCGGATTGTTCGGAGCGCTCACCTTCGAAGCAAGTCTGCTAGGACCTGTGGGTATTGCTATAGCCCTTGGGTTGCTTGCGTATGCCTTGGCAACCCAAGCAAGAAAAGCGAGATCTTCGTCGCTCGAACTATGGGCTCGCCACAGTCGATGGGGTTCACCTAGGGAATATAGGCGGTGGACCGCAGAATCAGATTTCGACGCGGCCGTCGGGGCTCTTAATGCTGCAGTCCTAGGGATGACAGCCGAGGTCGAGGTCCAAACCAAGCTGTTTAAGAAAGGAGACGCCTCATTTCCCGCCGACGGCCCGACCGACTGGAAAAGAGGTCGGATTTGGATCGGAGAATACATTATTTATCACATATCCCTGCCGGGGTATGAAGAAAGCTCTTCTCGCTACCATTGGGCGCTGAGGGTCTATCGCCCTGGGGATTCTCAAGGGCAAATTATTGCTTCCGGTGAGAGCGGGAAACCGCCAAACGATAAGCCATCGTCGACTTCCATAAAAAATTCCGACTACTTCTTAAATACAACGGCGCCAACCATCTCTTCAGACACGATTGCTAAAACTTTAATAATCGAGGGCGCTATCGCGTTACGTACGAACCACAGCATTCACGCGGCGAAACTGGAAGCAAGCTTCTGGCCCGACAAAAATGACGAATCAGGATTTGCCAACCTGCTTTCTCAAGAAGACAAAACAGATAACCGAAGCCGAGATAATTAGACATGACTGCACCCAAACTTTGCCCCCCTTGCAGCGGTTGGCTCGCAGATTTGCCCGAGCCGTCATGCGCGCCGTCCTCACCCGTGGCGCTTGAGGGAAACGCTCCCAGCCACTTGGATGAAATATATTTAGAAATATCAAGAGGATCGGCACGGGCGCGAGGAATTTTTTTCTGGATGGGCATCATTATGGCAATGGCAGGGTTATACATCTTGATTGTCCCACCCCATTTCTATCTTTTTCCGGACCCTTTCATTGTTCTTTCCGGCCTTATTTGTTTAGCATCATGTGTTTGGATGGCCTCATTCCTATTTCGCTTTGATGTCTCTCTTCCTCGGGACCTACCACTAAGGTTTAATCGTGCTCGTCAACGGCTTTATGCCTACAATTTCAAATACCGGTGGTGGCATCCATTCGAGCGTTGGCACGTCGTTCCCGCAGCATACGACTGGTTTCAAGTGCGCGCCGAGCGTTGGCACAAACGCGCCGTCACTCCCCAAGGCGCGCTCATCTTGAAAGGGGGGGTGGTTCTTTCCATCGTCGAGCCCGGAACGAATAAGGTCATTGATCGCTTTCCCTTGAGCACCATGGGCGCGGACGAGTTTGCCTGGGCATATATCTGCACATACATGCAGCAGGGCCCTTCAGCGCTTCCGCCTCCAAATCCGCCACGCGACCATAACGACGTCCCTTGGTACAACATCGGCCTGCGCCTCGCGCCCGAAGTGGAGTGGCCGGCCGAGATGGATCTTGAGTCGAGAACAGCACCGTGATTCGCAAGGTCACTGGTCGTATGAATTGACCGCCCGCCCCCAAAACAGACTGTTCCCGACGCGTCCCCAACAACGATTTATCGAGTTCCCGGCGGTCTGTTCATAAACCTAATCAAAGAAGTAGTGGGGCATTCCGGCCTAGTTTTAGAGGTCAAGTTTGTTCCAAACCACGGACTCGATGAACGTGCCGTGGCTTCTGCTAAATTTTTGCTGAAGCGCTAGCTATGACTATAAGTTGGCAGTTTTCTCCAGAAACGACGTCAGACGTTACGCCGGCTGTTCACGATCAGGTTTTCAATGTCACCGGCGAAGTTTTGTCATTGAGAAACCCCTGGGTCGCCGACTCAGTATTTTCCGGAAAGTTGTTCACATCGACCAACCTGTTAATGCTCGCCTACCTAGGCAAGGTGTTGGCAGGACAAACGGGCTACGGCGTTTTGTTTTGGACGTTAGTGGCCTGCACCCTTGGCTTCATTCTTGTTTCTCTCGCTCTCTCCGGATATCGAATTTTCTGCATCAAGCACTTCTCGAATTTCTACTTCAATCGAAGGTTAAAAAGGGTCTACTACCGGCGCAACAAGACGCTTATTGAGTTTGATTGGGAGCAGACGCAGGGCGGTGTTTTTGCACGCACAGAGTTCGGAGGCCGCTCGTTCAGCACAAGCTACGCTCTCGCGTTCGGCCCTCGACCTGCCGCCGATCAAGATAAAGGCCGCATCGTCCTCTGGGTCGACAGTAACAACAGCATCGACCCAGACCCCAGGTACGTCGCACAGGTGTGGGAGTACATCCGGCAGTTCATGGAAGAAGGCCCCGACAGGTTGCCCACGCCGGGAGAGCCCAACTGGTGGTACGCCCCGCTCCACCGTATCTGCATGACCCCCGCCGAAGCCTGGCGCCACTACGCGCCTTGGCGCACGGGCGAACCGGGCGAGCTGCAAGGCAAGAAAAACTGGCTGTTGCCCATGTGGTTCGTGCTCTTTCCCTACAACATGTTCTCCGCGCTGTGCTGGTACGCGGTGTGCCGTGTTTTCAACGTCCGCGGTGCGCCGCCACCGCCGGAAGCGTTCGGACGCTAGGACATGCCGCGCATTGCACGGCGCCTATCCGTGATTAATATCGTCGAGAAAGGGCTGATCGACATTTCAAGGATGACATGCGGACCTATTCGAATTTGGTGTTGGATGTCATTTATAAACCTAGCGAAGGCCTCGACGAGAACGCCGAAGCCCCTGCAAAGTTTGTATTGGAGCGCTGAACGATGGCAATTACCTGGACCTATTCTCGAGAACGAAGAGCAGGGATCGATCCAGCAATTAATGATCAGTTTGTCAGTGCTGATTGCAATGTATTGACGTTGCGAAACCCATGGATTGGCGATTCCGTTTTCATGGCAAAGATGTACACATCGCTGACTATGGTTCTCCTCGGCGTCAACACGTACATCTGGACAGGCTCAGACATATTCGCGTTTGAGCACCGACTTGATTACTACTTGGCGTTTATAGTCCTCACCAGTTCTTTTGTCTTTGCCCCATTTCTTTGGTACCGAATTTTTCTGATCAAGCGCTTGACCAATTTCTACTTCAACCGAAAACTCAAGAAAGTCATTTATCTGCGCAACAAGACCCTTATCCAGTTCGACTGGACGCAAACTGAGGCCGGCGTATTCGTGCGCAATGAATTTGGCGGCGCTGGATTTTCCACCAACTTCGCCCTCGCCTTCGGCCCCAAGCCTGCCGCCGATCAAGAAAAGGACCGCATCGTCCTCTGGGTCGACAGTAACAACAGCAGCGACCCAGACCCAAGATACGTCGCGCAGGTGTGGGAGTACATCCGGCAGTTCATGGAAGAAGGCCCCGACAGGTTGCCCCCTCCAGGCGAGCCCAACTGGTGGTACGCCCCGCTTCACCGTATCTGCATGACCCCAGCCGAAGCCTGGCGCCACTACGCGCCTTGGCGCACGGGCGAACCGGGCGAGCTGCAAGGCAAGAAGAGCTGGCTGTTGCCCATGTGGCTCGTGCTCTTTCCCTACAACCTGTTCTCCGCGTTGTGCTGGTATGCGGTGTGCCGAGTCTTCAACGTGCGCGGTGCGCCGCCACCGCCGGAAGCGCTTGGGCGCTAGGACATGCCGCGCGTTGCGCGGCGCCTTTCAAGCGCTACACGGACGACGCGTGCTCGTTATCCCCTCCGAGCCAAACACCGCAACGCCACCCGATACCCCACAAACACATAAAACCCCGAAGAATTCATCACCAGCCAGGCCCCCAGCCCGCCAAGCACCGCGACCACGGGTCCCACGGCCCTGACGTCGCCCTGCGTCCAGGCGATCCCGCCAAAGCTCCCCACAACAATCAACCCGATACAGACCCGCTTCAGCAGCACCACGCCCTGCACTCGCCCGGCCATCATCAGCACCGTCCCGATCGACAGCGCGAGCGCGGTTCCCGCGCACACCGCGACCAGCGCGAACGCCGCCATTGCCGGTCCCACGAAGCGCAGCAGCAGGCTCAGCAGCTCGATGCCGACGCCCAATCCGCCCGCCATCACCAGCACGGATAGCACCAGCGGCGACCAGGTTCCGGGCGGCGCGCGGCCTTCTTCCGTTTCCATTTCCGCCACGAACCGGTGCATCGACGCCGCCCTCCCCGGATCCTTGCCTGCGTTCAGCGCCGCCTCCAGCCTCTGGCACTGTTCGATCAGGGCATTCAGGCCGGAGGCGGGCGCGGGTGTCATAGCCGGGTTACTCCCGGCGCGTGCTCGGCCACGGTGTTTCGTAGCGCCGCCATCGCCTCCTCGACCGCCACCGGCCGGAATGCATCCTCGCGCCAGTACATCGCCACCGAGCCGAACCCTGACAGCCGGACGGGGATGATGCGCATTGCGCGCATCTGCGAGAACCGCAGCGCGGCGCGGTGTGACGCGACGCCGATCATGTCGCTGTTGTTGATGAGGGTCAGGTTGACCGTCACCGAGTTCGACTCCACGTGGTCGGGTGGCGGCGCCTGTCCCGCCGCGGCGAGCGCGGCGTCTACGGCGTTGCGGATGGGCGTGCCTTTGGGCCACAGAATCCAGCGATAGGACAGCAGATCCTGCCAGCTTGGCTGCTCCACCGCGAACAGCGGATGGCGGGGCCGCGCCACGAGGTGGATGGGCTCCAGATAAAGCGCCTCGAAGCGGATCGCCGGGTCGTGATGCTCGGGCGCCGAGCGCCCCACGACGATGTCCAGATCCCCTTGCGCCAGTTGCGCCAGCAGGCGATCCGTCGTGCCCTCCACCAGCTTGACCCGCGCCTGCGGCATGCGCTCAAGCAGCTTCATGACCGCCAGCGGCACGGTGTCGGACGCCGACGCGCCGGATGCCCCGATCACCACGCGTCCGCCGCCGCCCTCGCGCAGCGCGGCCATGTCGGCGCTGGCGCGATCCAGTTGCGATTCCACGCGCTGGGCATGTGCGATCAGCACGTCGCCGTGCGGCGTGGGGCGCAGGCCGCGCGCATGGCGCTCGAAGAGCGGTAGTCCAATATCGTCTTCCAGATCCTTCAGCCATTTCGACAGGCCCGGCTGCGTCGTGTTGAGCATGGCGGCCGAGTGGCTGATGTTGCGGGTCTGGGCCAGGCTGAGCAGCATCTTGAGATTGCGCAGCCGCAGGCGGTGGGTCCAGTCCATGCAGGCCCTCTTGGTGGGAGGTTTGTCTCGTATGTATATGGTTATTGGTATGGATAATAAGATAATTTCATTTCAAACCGCATAGCTCCTTCTCGCATAATCGTCTCCATATCAGGACCAGCCGCGAACTCACGCGGCGGCCGCCCGTAGAAGCCGGCATTAGCCGGACATACAGGAGACAACCATGCACGACGGTCAGCCCACCGGCGCGGATAGCGCTGCCACGGACCGCGCCCTCTATTACGCGCGCATCGCCAAGAAACACATGGCGCCCCTGTGGGAGTCGCTGCACAACCTGGTGCCGCGCCAGCCCGCGCCGCGCTGCGTGCCGGCCCTTTGGAAATACGACGACGTGCGCGACGACGTCATGGCGTCGGGGTCGCTGATCACGGCGGAAGAAGCCGTGCGCCGGGTGCTGATTCTGGAAAACCCAGGTCTGCCGGGCCAAGCCAGCATCACGCAGAGCCTGTACGCGGGCCTGCAGCTCATCCTGCCCGGCGAGATCGCGCCGAGCCATCGCCACACGCAGTCGGCCCTGCGCTTCATCGTGGAAGGCCGCGGCGCCTACACCGCCGTCAACGGCGAGCGCACGACAATGCACCCCGGCGACTTCATCATCACGCCGTCATGGACCTGGCATGACCACGGCAATGCGGAAACCGTCGAAGGCGGCGAACCGGTGGTCTGGCTGGATGGCCTGGATATTCCGCTGCTGCGCTTTCTGGACGCGGGCTTTGCGGAGAACTACCCGTCCGCCACGCAGCCCGTCACGCGCCCCGAAGGCGACAGCATGGCGCGCTTTGGCCACAACATGGCGCCCGTGCGGCATCAGGTTTCCAGCGGCACGTCGCCGATCTTCAACTATCCCTACGAGCGCAGCCGCGAAGCGCTGGATGCGCTCTACCGGCACGGTGAACTCGACCCGTGGGATGGCGTGAAGCTGCGCTACCTGAACCCGGCCACGGGCGGCTATCCCATGCCGACGATGGCGACCTTCATGCAGTTTCTGCCGGCGGGCTTTCAGGGCAAGACCACGCGCACGACGGACTCGACGGTTTACAGCGTCGTCGAAGGCCGGGGCACCGCGCGCATTGGCGACCAGGAATTTCATTTTGGCCCGCGCGATGTGTTCGTGGCGCCGTCCTGGATGCCGGTGCAACTTGCCGCGCTGGAAGACGCCACGCTCTTCAGTTATTCGGACCGCCCGGTGCAGGACGCGCTGGGCCTGTGGCGTGAAGAGCGCGTCGGCTGACCGCCGCGCGCTGTTGCCTTTCAAATTTCCCTCCGTCTTCAAAGGGTGATCCATGTCGTTTGTGTTTGCTCCCGCCGCGCCCGTAGCTGTGCCCATCGCCGGCAGCCAGGACAGTTTTCCCGTGCGACGCGTGTACTGCGTCGGCCGCAACTACGCCGCCCATGCGCGCGAGATGGGCTTTGACCCTGACCGCGAGCCGCCGTTCTTCTTCTGCAAGCCGGCCGACGCCGTGGTGCCGGTCGCCGAAGGCAGCACGCTCTCTCTGCCCTACCCGCCGGAAACGTCGAACCTGCATTACGAGATCGAGCTGGTCGCGGCCATCGGCAAGGGCGGCGCCAACATCGCCGTCGATGAGGCACTGCAACACGTGTGGGGGTATGCCGTCGGCCTGGACATGACGCGCCGCGATCTGCAGATGTCGATGCGCGAAGCGGGCCGGCCGTGGGAACTAGGCAAGGCTTTTGACCAGAGCGCGCCCATCGGCCCGCTCCATCCCGCGCAATCGGTCAAGGACATTGAAAAGGCCAACATCTGGCTGCAGGTCAACGGCGCCGACAAGCAGCGAAGCGACGTCGGCAAGCTGATCTGGTCCATTGCCGAGACCATTGCGTACCTCTCCAAATACTTCCGTCTGGAAGCCGGCGACCTGATTTACACCGGCACGCCCGAAGGCGTGGGGCCGGTGGTGCGCGGCGACAGGATGGTCGGCGGCGTGGACGGGCTGGGCACGCTGAGCGTGCAGATGGCTTAAGGCCGGGAGACTTGCATGCAACTTCACAACTTCTTCAACAGCTCCACCTCCTACCGCGTGCGCATCGCGCTTGCGCTCAAGGGCCTGTCCTACGAATACCTGCCCGTGAACCTGCGCAAGCAGGAGCAGCGGGCGCCGGACTACGTGGCGCGCAACCCGTCGGCCGGCGTGCCGTTGCTGGTCGATGGCGAGGAGGCGCTTTCGCAATCGCTCGCCATCATCGACTATCTGGACGCCACGCATCCGGAACCGCCACTGATCCCTGCCGGCACGCTGGCGCGCGCCCGCGTGCTGGAGCTGTCCCATGCGATCTCGTGCGACATCCATCCGGTCAACAACATGCGCATCCTGCGCTATCTGCAGGACGTGCTGGGCGCGACTGACGCGCAGAAGAACGCCTGGTATCACCACTGGATCCGTGAGGGCCTGACGGCGGTGGAGGCGCTGCTGGCGCGTCACGGACATGGCGCGTACTGCTTTGGCGACGCGCCCACGCTGGCGGACTGCTGCCTGGTGCCGCAGGTGGCCAATGCGCAGCGCATGGGCTGCGACCTGTCCGCCTATCCGCGCATTCTGCGCATCGTCGAACACTGCAATGCGCAACCCGCCTTCCAGCAGGCCGCGCCCGCGCAGCAACCGGACTACACCCAGTGAGCAAAGAACCCGACACCCATGGCGCGCCGCTGCGCGAGTACACCGATCCGGCCTATCGCCCGCTTTGCGCCAATCTGGCCGACGTGCGCGCCAACATCGACCGGCTGGACGACGAGATCGTGCGGCTGATCGCCGAGCGCGCGATGTACGTGAAAGACGCCGCGCGGTTCAAGCGCGACGCCTTTCAGGTCAGCGCGCCCGCGCGGCAGGCCCAGGTATTTGAAAAAGCCCGGGCGCTGGCCGAGCGCCACAACCGGGGCTTTACCAATCTGGAGCAGGTGGTGGACGCCACGTATCGCGCGATGGTTGCCGCCTTCATCGCCAATGAACAGACCTACTTCGACACCATGAAGGACGTGGGAGACACGCATGCTTGAAGCTTCGACCTTGCAGCCGGGCCGCGCGGTTGCGCGCCGCCTGGCGGCACTAAGCGTCGCCGTGCTGGCGCCGCTGGCCGCGACGGCGACCGCGACCGCCGCCGACGTCTGGCCGGCGCAGCCGATCAAGGCAGTCGTGCCATTCGGCCCAGGCTCCAGCCCTGATCAGGTGGCCCGCATCGTCAGCGAAAAGGCCGGCGCGATTCTGGGCCAGACCATCGTTGTGGAAAACAAACCGGGCGCCAGCGGCAACATCGGCACGTTCGCCATCGCCAACGCCAAGCCCGACGGCTACACCTTCGGTGTTTCGATCACCGGGCCGCTGGTGAACAACACGCTGCTGTTCGACAAGCTGCCATATGCGCCCGCCACGGACCTGGCGCCGCTGACGCTGGCGGTGCATCAGCCCAACGTGCTGGTGGTGCCCGCCGCTGCCGGCATCGGCAACATCGAACAGCTGCTGGACGCACTGAAAAAGAACCCGGACAAGTTCAACTTCCCGTCGCCGGGCGCGGGCACGGTGTCGCATCTGGCGGTCGAACTGTTACTGCAGCAGATCGGTGCGCGCGCCACGCATGTTCCCTACCCGTCGTCGCCGGCGGCGCTGACGTCGCTGCTGTCGGGCGACACGCAGTTTGCCGCGCTGCCGCCCATTGCGGTGATGCCCATGGTGAAGGATGGCCGGCTGAAGGCGCTGGCGGTGACGTCGTCCAAGCGGTCCGCGCTGCTACCCGACATTCCAACGCTGGCCGAAGTGGGTGTGCAGGGGATCGAAGGCTCGGCGTGGATCGGCTTCGTGGTGTCGTCCAAGGCACCGGCGGACGTGCAGAAGAAGCTGTCGGACGCGCTGATCCAGGCGATTCGCGATCCCGAGGTCGCGAAGCGGCTACAGGCGCAGTTCATGGATCCGGTGGGCGATACGCCCGCGCAATTCCGCGCCTACATGGATGACGAGTTGAAACGCTGGGAGCCCCTGATCAAGAAGCTGGGCATCAAGGGCCAGTAAGAAGGCCAAAGAAGGCCAATAAGGACGCCGCGCGCCGGCTGCAATGAAAGCAAGGAGAGTCAGATGGTCATCACCGAACCCGCCCGTCAGGTGCCGCTGTATGGCGAGTACGAGGTCGTCGTCCTGGGCGGCGGCCCAGCCGGCGTGCTGGCGGCCGCCAGCGCCGCGCGCAATGGCGCGAGCGTGCTGCTGGTGGAGCGATACGGTTTCCTGGGCGGCATGGGCACCGCCGCCGGCGTGTCCAACTTCTGCGGCTTGCACGCCAACATACACGGCGACATCCGGCAGGTGGTGCACGGCATGACCAATGACCTGCTGGACCGCATGCGCGCGATGGACGGACTGAACGATCCGCACCTGATCCTGGGCAAGATTCACGCGCAGGCCTACGACATCTCGGCCTTCAAGTGCGCGGCCGACGGCCTGGTGCAGGACAGCGGCGCGCAGGTGCTGTTCCATGCGCTGGCCACGGGTCTGACGCGCGACGCACAGGGCCGCGTGAACGCGCTGTTCCTGGAAACCAAGTCCGGCCGCTGTGCCGTGCGGGCAAAGATCTTCATCGATTGCTCGGGCGACGCCGATATGGCGCAGTGGGGCGGCCTGCCGTTTGAAAAGGGCGACGCCCACGGCCACATGCTCTACCCCACGCTGATGTTCAAGGTGGGCAACGTCGACGGCGCGCGCGCGCAAGAGGCCTGGAAGACCATCCCCGCGCTGATGGACGAGGCCGCGGCCAGCGGCGAATTCACGTTTCCGCGCAAAGGCGCCATCGTTCGCCCGCAAAAGCACGATTACGAATGGCGCGTCAACGTCACGCAGCTGGCCAACGCGGACGGCAGCGCGGCCGACGGGACGGACGCGGATTCCTTGTCGGCAGGCGAGCTGGAAGGCCGCCGGCAGATCATGAACTACCTGGCGTTCCTGCGCGCCAAGGTGCCTGGCTTCGAACAGGCTTATGTGCTGGACATCGCCCCGCAGCTGGGCATCCGCGAGACGCGCCGCATCCTGGGCGAGGCCGTGCTGACGCAGGAGCATGTGCTGGGCTGCGCGGACTTTCCCGACAGCATCGGCGTGAACGGCTGGCCGCTGGAGATGCACATGGCAGGCGACGTGAAGTGGGTATGGCCGCCCATTCCCGAATCGCGTGGCTACAACCAGCTGCCGTTTCGCATGATGGTGCCGCGGCGCGGTGCGGGCGTGGCCAGCAATGTGCTGGTGGCCGGCCGCTGCGCGTCGATGACGCACGAGGGCCAGTCCGCGGCGCGCGTCAGCGGTAGCTGCTTCGTCATGGGCGAGGCCGCGGGGACCGCATCCGCGATGGCGTTACGCGACGGTATCGCGCCCGGCGACGTTTCCATCCCCGCGCTGCAGGCGAAATTGAAGCAACAGGGCGCCTTCCTGGGCGGCCACGACTGATCCCGCGAGATTCCGACATGACTAAGAACCAGGCTGCAAAGCCGAAGACGCAAACCGTGATCGTCGTGGGCGGCGGCATCGGCGGGCTGGCGGCCGCGCTGGCGTTGACGCGGCAGGGAATCGCCGTGCAATTGCTGGAGCAGGCGGCGCACATCGGCGAGATCGGCGCCGGCATCCAGCTCGGCCCCAATGCCTTCGCGGCGCTAAATGCGCTGGGCGTGGGCCGTACGGCGCGCGAGCGCGCAGTCTTCACCGACCACATCATCATGATGGATGCGGTGGACGCCAAGGAGGTCGTGCGCATCGACACCGGCGAGGCGTTCCGCGCGCGGTTTGGCGGCCCGTACGCGGTGATCCATCGCGCAGACATCCATCTGTCGATCCTGGAGGCCGTGCAGCGGGACCCGCTGATCCAGTTCCGCACGTCCACGCAGATCGCCAGCATGGCGCAGGACGAACACGGTGTGGAAGTCGTGGACACGCAAGGCAACCGGTACCGGGCCGATGCGGTGGTGGGCGCCGACGGCGTCAAGTCCGTGATCCGCGAGCGCATGGTGGGCGATCCGGCGCGCGTCACGGGCCACGTCGTCTACCGCGCGGTGGTTGACGAGGAGAACATGCCTCGTGAGCTGCGCGTCAACGCCCCGGTGCTATGGGCCGGGCCGCATTGCCACCTGGTGCACTACCCGCTGCGCGGCGGGCAGCAATACAACCTGGTCGTCACCTTCCATAGCCGCGAACAGGAAGAATGGGGCGTGCGGGAAGGCAGCAAGGAAGAGGTGCTGTCGTACTTCCAGGGCATCCACCCCACGCCGCACCAGATGCTGGACAGACCAACTTCATGGAAGCGCTGGGCGACCGCCGATCGCGAACCCGTGGAACGTTGGGGCGAGGGCCGCGTCACGATCCTGGGCGACGCCGCCCATCCCATGACGCAATACATGGCGCAGGGCGCCTGCATGGCGCTGGAAGACGCCGTGACGCTGGGCGAGGCCATCAGGCAGTGCGAGCACGACCTGCCCGCCGCCTTCCGGTTGTACGAATCGGTCCGCATCCCGCGCACTGCGCGCGTGGTGTGGTCCACACGCGAAATGGGCAGGCTCTATCACGCGCGCGGCGTGGAACGCACCGTGCGCAACATGCTGTGGACGGGGCGCAGCCAGGCCCAGTTCCAGGACGCACTGCAGTGGCTGTATGGGTGGAGGGTAGAAAACTGCCTGGCGGGAGGCATGCCGCAGTAATCGACGCAGCAATAGACGTCTCAGCAGACGCAACACGTAAAACGCCGATTGCCAAAGCGCATCCGGCATACAAGCATCAGTACAAGAGGAGACAACCATGCACAAAAGCACCATCCGCGGCGCGGCCGCCGTCATGCTGTCATTGGCCTCGTACGCGGCCAGCGCCCAGCAGAAACCCGTGGACATCGGATTCATCGGCACCCTGTCCACGCCCGCCGGCTACATCGGCGAAGACGAGCGCGATGCCTTCATGCTGGCCGTCAAGGAAGGCGGCGGCAAGCTGGGCGGCGTGCCGGTCAACGTGCGCGTCGAGGACGACGCGCTCAAGCCAGCCAACGCCAAGCAGATCGCCGACAAGATGGTGCAAGGCGGCGTGCGTCTGTTCACCGGCATCAATTTCTCGAACGTCATGGCCGCCGTCGGGCCTACCGTGCTCAACGCCGGCGCCTTCTACGTCAGCCTGAACGCCGGCCCGTCCAACTTCGCGGGCAAGGCCTGCAACCCCAATTATTTCTCGGTGGCGTTCCAGAACGACTCCTACGCCGACACCGCCGGCATGGCCGCCAACGAGCTGGGCGCCAAGCGCGTGGTCATCATGGCCCCGAACTACCAGGCCGGCCGCGACGCCATTGCCGGCTTCAAGCGCACGTACAAAGGCGAGATCGCCGACGAGATCTACACCAAGCTCGAGCAGGCCGACTTCTCGGTGGAGCTGGCGCGCATCCGCTCGCTCAATCCCGACGCCATCTTCCAGTTTCATCCGGGCGGTGCGGGCATCAACCTGACCAAGCAGTTCGCCAACTCGGGGCTGGCAGACAAGATCAAGATGATCACGCCCATCTACTCGATGGACGACCGCATGCTGGCGGCAACGGGCACCGCGGGCAAGGGCTTTTACCTGAGCTCGCTGTGGAGCGCCGACCTGGACAACCCGCAGAGCAAGCACTTCGTCGAGGCCTTCACCAAGGCCTACAACCGCCCGCCCACCGCCTACGCGGCCCAGGCCTACGACACGGCCAATCTGATCGGCTCCGCCTTGAAAGCCGTGAACGGCGACATCACCGGCAAACCCGACGACTTCCGCAATGCCCTGCGGCGCGCCGACTTTCCCAGCGTGCGCGGCAAGTTCAAGTTCGGATCGAACCAGCATCCGATTCAGGACTGGTATCTGCTGCACATTGAAGCGGGCCCCGACGGCAAGCTGGTCTACAAGAACCTGAAGGTGCTTGCGCGCGACCACACCGACGTGCACGCGGCGGACTGCAAGATGCCATGACGCGGCACAAGGTGCGCGGCGCCGGGCTCGCCGGCGCCGCGCGGCCTCGCCAAACAGGCTCTCCCAAGAAGGAGTCGTAATGCTGATGTTCCTGGAGCAGGTCCTGAACGGCCTGCAGTACAGCGCCTTGCTGTTTCTGTTGTCGGCGGGTTTGACGCTGGTGTTCGGCATCATGAACGTCATCAACTTGACGCACGGCTCGTTCTACATGGTGGGCGCGTTCTGCGCGGCCAGCGCGGCGGCCTCCACGGGCTCGTTCGCGGCCGCCCTGCTGGCCGCGCTCGCCGGCGCGGCGCTGTACGGACTGGTGATCGAACTGCTGGTCATCCGCCACCTGTACCGGCGCGACCACCTGGATCAGGTGCTGGCCACGCTGGGGCTGACCCTGTTCACCAATGAGCTGGTCACCGTGCTGTTCGGCCGCAGTCCGCCCTTCATGGATATCCCGCCCTTCCTGTCCGGGTCCGTCGCGCTCCTGCCCGGGTTGAACTATCCCATCATGCGGCTCGCCTTCATCGGCGCGGGCGCGCTGGTGGCGGTGGGCCTGTGGCTGCTGATCTCGCGCACACGGGTCGGCATGCTGGTGCGCGCTGGTGCAGACGATGGCGAAATGGTCGACGCGCTGGGCGTGAACATTCAGCGCCTCTTCACGCTGATCTTCACGCTGGGCGCCCTGCTCTGCGGCTTTGCTGGCGTCATGGCCGCGCCCCTGTTGGCGGTGGAGATCGGCATGGGCGAGCGCATCCTCATCACCACGTTCGTCGTCATCGTGGTCGGAGGCGTGGGCTCCGTGCGCGGCGCGCTGGTCGGGTCGCTGATGATCGGCATGACCGATGCGCTGGGGCGCGCCTACATCCCCTTCTGGATGTCGCGCCTGCTGCCGCCCGAGCTATCGGACTCCGCGAGTTCAAGCCTCGTGTCCGCCAGCATCTACATCCTGATGGCCATCGTGCTGCTGTTCAAGCCGCGCGGACTGGTGCCGGCCCAGCGATAGGAAAGATATTCATGACCAGATCAATTCCACCGTCTGCCGCAGTTGCCCCGGTGTCTGACACCCCTGACGCAAACGCCGCATGCCGCGACCGTGCATCGGGGGTGTCAGACACCTACACCGCTGGCAGACCGCGCCTGACCCGCAGCGTCATCGTCAACGCCATCGGGCTGCTGCTTTTCGTGCTGGTGCCGGCCATCGCGCAGGCCACGGGCGAGAGCTTTCTCGTCAACCTCATGACGCGCTTTGTCATCTACGCCATCGCGGCTGTCAGCCTGGACCTGATCCTGGGCTACGGCGCCATGGTCAGCTTCGGCCACGCCGCGTTCTTCGGTCTGGGCGGCTACGTCATCGGCATCGCCGCCTTTCACGTCAACCAGGGCGAGACGCTGTTCGGCTGGAGCGGCAGCAACGCCGCGCTCGTCATGTGGCCGCTTGCCATCGCCGTTGCCGCGCTGGCCGGACTGGTGGTGGGCTTTCTGTCGCTGCGCACCACCGGCGTGCAATTCATCATGATCACGCTCGCCTTCGGGCAGATGCTGTACTTCATCCTTGTCGGGCTGATGGTGTATGGCGGCGACGACGGCCTGTCCATCGATGCGCGCAACACGCTGCCCGGGCTGAACCTGAACGATCCAACCACCTTCTACTACGTGTGCCTGGCGCTCATGACCGTCTGGATCATCGTGTGCCGGCGCATCGTCAATTCGCCCTTCGGCATGGCGCTGCAAAGCATCAAGCAGAATCCCCGCCGCAGCATCGGACTGGGCTTGGCGCCGCTGCGCTACCGCCTTACGGCGTTCGTACTGTCAGCCGCCGGCACCGGACTTGCCGGCGCGCTGTGGGCCAACTACGCACTCTTTGTCAGCCCCGACATGTCGGCCTGGCAGAAGTCCGGCGAACTGATGGCAATGGTCATCCTGGGCGGCATGGGCTCGATCTTCGGCCCCGTGCTCGGCGTGGCCGTATACCTGGGCCTGGAGCAGGTTGCCACCGGCTGGACCGAACACTGGATGCTGATCCTGGGCCCCGTGCTGGTGCTGGTGGTGCTCTTCGGAAAACGCGGCGTGTACGGCTGGTTGGCGGGAGGTAAACAATGACGAGCCCCAAACTGGAAATCCGCGGCCTGCAGAAATCCTTTGGCGCGGTGCACGCCACCCAGGGCGTCGACCTGGCGGTCCGCCCCGGCGAACTGCACGCCCTCATCGGCCCCAACGGCGCGGGCAAGACCACCCTGCTCTCGCAGATCAGCGGTGAAATCCTGCCCGACGCCGGCAGCATCTGGCTCGACGGCGCCGACATCACCCGCATGCCCGCCCACCGGCGTCCGGCCGCAGGCCTGGCCCGGTCATTTCAGATCAGCCAGCTCTACCCAGACTTCACCGCCGAAGACAACGTCGCCATGGCAGTGCAGGCGCACAGCCCCGGCGGCTTCAACCTGTGGCGCAACGCGCGGCGCATGGCCCGGCTGCGCGAACCGGCGCGCGACGCGCTCGAACGCGTCGGTCTGGCCGGACGCGCCAGCGTGCGCGTGTCGGCGCTGGCGCACGGTGAGAAGCGCCAGCTGGAACTGGCCATGGCGCTGTCGCTGGACGCGTCCGTGCTGCTGCTGGACGAGCCCATGGCCGGCATGGGCGCCGAGGAATCGCAACGCATGACCGCGCTGCTCCAGACCCTGAAGGGCCGTTACGCCATCCTGCTGGTCGAACACGACATGGACGCCGTGTTCGCGCTGGCCGATCGCGTCACCGTGCTGGTTTACGGCAAAACCATTTTCACCGGCACGCCCGACGAGGTGCGCCGCCATCCCGACGTGCGCGCCGCCTACCTGGGCGAGGAGGACTGATGCTGCAAGTGAACCAACTGCTGGGCGGCTATGGCGCCAGCAAAGTGCTCTTCGGCGTCGACATGGATATCGCGCCCCGGCAGGTCGTCTCGCTGATCGGCCGCAACGGCATGGGCAAGACCACTACCGTCAAGACCTTGATGGGCATGCTGCCCGCGCAGGGCGGCGCCATCCTGCTCGACGGCAAGTCCATCACCGGCATGGCCCCGCACCGCATCGCGCAGCTAGGCATCGGCCTCGTTCCAGAAGGCCGCCGCGTGTTCGGGTCGTTGTCCGTCGAGGAAAACCTGGTCGCTACCGCCCGCAACACCCGCGCCGGCTGGCACGTCGGCCGCGTCTTCGACCTGTTCCCGCGCCTGAAGGAACGCCGCACCCAATCGGCCCGCACGCTTTCCGGCGGCGAACAGCAGATGCTGGCCGTCGGCCGCGCCCTGCTCATCAACCCGCGTCTGCTCATCCTGGACGAAGCCACCGAAGGCTTGGCGCCTTTGATCCGCCAGGAAATCTGGAACTGCCTGCGCCGCTTGAAGGAAGAAGGCCAGACCATTCTTGTAATCGACAAGAACCTCAAGGAAATGGCGACCTTGGTGGACCGGCACCACGTTCTGGAAAAGGGTCGCGTTGTCTGGCAAGGCAGCCCCGCCGAACTGGCCGCGCAGCCCGACCTGGCGCACCGCTATCTGGGGGTTTAACCGCCAGCCGCTAGTCCTGCGATTCGCAAAAGCTCAGCCGATTGCCAAACGGATCGATCACCGCCATCACGCGCCCCCACGGCATCTCCTGGACGCCGGGCCGCATGTAGGCATACTTTCTGGCGCTGACTTCCGCGTGGTATTCATCAACGCCCTGCATCCGCACAAACACCGCCGACCCCGGCGTCGCATCGCCATGATGCTCGGACAGATGCAGCACCAGATCCCCGCGATGCACCTGCGCGTACAGCGGAAACCCCGCTTCGAAGCGATGCTCCCAATCCCAGGTGAACCCAAGAAAATCCAGGTAAAAGTCGCGCGCCTTTTCCACGGAGAAAATGCGCAGGATCGGAATGGCGGCTTGAAGGTGCATGGCGCGGCCTTGGTAGTATGCGAGGGATTCAGCATAGAACAGAAGCACCTACATGCCCATCGCCACCCAAGACTCCTGGAAGCACCTGCCTGCGCCGGCGCAGCGTGAACCGCTGCATTTTCAGGGGCGTTATACCGCCGACGAGTACGTCCGCTTGCAGCAAGGCTTCGTGCCGAAGGAAATGGAAGACAAATGGTTCATCTACCTGCACGACGGCTGGCTGCGTTTGCATCGGAGTTGGACCGGCAACTGGATTTATGCACTTCGGCTGGAGCAGGACGGCGATGCATGGACGGTGACCGATTCCTGGGTGAACCGCGATCCGGAGCAATACCGGCTTACCGATGCGGAATATGACCGGGATTCGCTGCAAAGGATGTTGCAGTGGCTGATCGAGGGGCCGGCGGTTTGATGCGCATCGGTTGAACGACGTTTCCACGGCGCACGTTCGGCGCCTTACCAGGCGCGTGGCGATGCGCCGTATCGCGCCTTGAAGATCTTGCTGAAATGACTGAGGCTTGAATATCCCAAGTCGCCGGCCACCTGCGTCACGCTCATGCCGCTGCGCAGCAGGTCCGAAGCGCGAACCAGCCGCGCGTCGCTCAGATAGGCGTGAACCGAACGGCCGACGTTTTCGCGCATCAATTCCTGAAGCCGTCTTTCTGACAAACCCACCGCCCGCGCGACACGCCCCGGCGGCCAATGTTCCGAGCAGCGTTCCCGCAGCAGACGGCAAGCTTGCTGCACCTGCTGACGCTCCTCTGCGGCGGGCCCCTTCAGCACTTCCGGCACTGAAAGCAATTCCACAAAGGCAGCCAGCATCTCGAGCGACTTGGCGCGATACCAGATCCGGCGCGCCTCGGGAGCCGTCGGCGCGTCGCGTGAAATATCGGTAGCCAACGTCAGCAGGCTGGCGGGCGCGTCCAGCGATGCCACCAACGATCCGTGGGTCGGCACGCTGACGTCTTGGCGAAACCGACGGGTGAGCAGGGTGATGGGTGCCGAGTCGCCTGCACGGGCCAGGGCATCGGGGGTGTATCGGATATCCAGCATCCGGACGCGCCGCTTCGCGTAAAGGTGCGTGGTCCAGCCCACTGGCTGCTCGTGGTTGAAGAGCAGCGCCACGCCCCCGGACACTTTCAGCGGCTTGCCGCCGTCCAGCGCCAGCACTGCGTCGCCCTCCAGCCATACCTGCATGCCGAACACCGGTGCGCCCGGCGCCGGAATCGTCAGCGCAGCCGATGGGCAGCCGTCCAGCACCACCACGCTGACGCCTTCCTCGACGCGCACCACGCACTGGATGACGTTTTCCCAGTCCTGCGTCGCGGGCACCGTGGGAAGTGTGCCTCGCCACCATTCGTGAGGCTTGACTGGAGCGGTATACGGGTCGAGCGAGAGCACAGCGGGCATGGGTAACAAGCGCAATTGCGTTGAGTGCAGCAAAACCGTCAATTGGCGCCGCAAAATCGTCAGACATCCGGCGGCGCTTCTGGAATCATGCCGTCGCACAGGAATGATTCTTGTTAATTATAAATTGATCAGGTGGTAACCCCCGTGTTCTTCTCCGTCAAGCCGTTGCCGTTGGCATTGCTCGCAGCCTTTGCGGCGTCCGCGTCCGTCGGCGCGCAACCCGCTCCATCGGCGGCCGCCGATGTTTCCACGCTGTCCCCGGTCGTGGTGCAAGGATCGAGCGATGCGTCGCCGACCTCCGGCGCCGACTTCGTCGCCACGCGCAGCCGGTCCGGCACCAAGTCGGACGCGGCCCTGATCGACACGCCCCAGACCATCAACGTCATCACCCGCAATGAAATGGACTGGCGCGGGGTGACCTCGCTGGCGCAGGCCGTCCGCTACACGCCGGGCATCTTCGCCCAGTACGGCGACAACGACGTGCGCTATGACTGGCTGACCATCCGCGGGTTCACCCCGGCGCGCTATCTGGATGGCCTGCTTCTGCCCTTCGGCGCGCGGGGATATGCGCAGCCGCGCATCGACACCTATGGCTTGGAACGGATAGAGATCCTGAAGGGACCGTCGTCTGGCCTCTACGGCCAGAGCGCCCCGGGCGGGCTGGTGAACATGACCAGCAAGCGTCCCACTGCCGAGCCGATCAATGAGGTCGTCCTGCAGGCGGGCAGCTTCAACCGGTACCAGGGATCGTTCGACTTTTCCGGGCCGGCCGACGACGAAGGCAAATTCCTGTATCGCCTGACCGGCACCCTGCGCGATAGCGACACGCAATACCAGCACGTCGACGATGAACGCCAGTTCATCGCGCCCAGCTTCACCTGGCGCCCGTCATCTGACACCAGCCTGAATCTGAATGTGCAGTATCAGAAGATCACCAGCCACGGCGGCGGCGGCGCGCCCGTGCTGCCGGTCATCGGGACGCTGGAAAAGAGCAGCGCCGGCTACATTCCGCGCGACCGCTTCGTGGGCGAACCCGGCTACGACATCTTCACCAACGAGCAGACCATGGTGGGCTACACGCTGGACCACCGTCTGAACGACACCTGGAGCGTACGGCAAAGCGCCCGGTACACGAACGTTGACACCAACACCCGCCGCGTGCAGATCGGCGCGATGACGTCGGAAACCCAGGCGATCCGGTACGCCTGGGCCTTCCCCGAGACATCGCATGCGTTCCAGGTCGACAACCAGTTGAACGCCAAATTCACGGCCGGCCCCACACGCCACGACCTCACCTTCGGCCTGGATTACCTGAGGGAAAAGTCGCGCTACAACGAAAGCAGCCTGGGGCTGATGCTGCCGCCGGCTTCGCCGCTGTTCGACGTGTTCAACCCTGACTACGGAACGCCCGTGACGCGTCCGCCCACGGCCACCAAGATCAACATGACGCGCAACCAGTTGGGGGTGTACGCGCAGGACCAGATCGAACTTGACCGGCTGCTGTTCACGCTGGTGGGCCGTTACGACTGGACCGAAGGCACCACCGATACCGGCGCACGCGGCAGCGCCGGGCAGTGGGCGTGGACCTCGCGCGATGCCGACGCCAACCGCTTCACCGGCCGCCTCGGCGTCACGTATCGCTTTGACAACGGCCTGGCGCCCTATCTCAGCTATTCCACGTCTTTCCAGCCCGTAACGGGCGTGCTGCGCGACGGATCCCCGCTCAAGCCAACGACCGGTGAGCAGTATGAAGCCGGCATCAAGTTCCAGCCCAACGGCTACGCCAGCTTCGTGACACTGTCGGCGTTCCAGATCAACCAGAACAACGTCAGCACGCCGGACCCGGTCAATACCAGCTTTGTCGTGCAGACCGGCCGGGTTCAGGTGCAGGGGCTGGAGCTGGAGGGCAAGGCCAGTTTCGAGAACGGCCTGGATCTGACGATGTCTTACGCGCTTAGCGACAGCGAGATCACCAAGAGCAACAATCCCGCGCAGCGCGGCAATCAGCTCAACTTCGTGCCGCGCCATCAGGCCGCCCTGTGGGCAGACTACACGCTGCGCGACGGCCCGTTGCAAGGCGTGGGCCTGGGCGCCGGCGTGACGTACCGCGGCGGATTCTATGGCGATCTGAACAACAACTACGCCATTCCGGCCGTGACGTTGGTCGATGCGGCGATCCGCTACGACCTGGGTCGCGCCAGCCCGGCTCTCGCCGGCGCGCAGGTCGCGTTGAACGTGTCCAATCTGTTCGACAAGCGTTACGTGGCCAACTGCCTGGGCACGGCCGTGAGCTGCTATTGGGGTGCGGAGCGCACGGTGATGGCGACGTTGCGGTATCGCTGGTAAAGGCCGCGAGCCACGGTGTGGCTCGCGGCGTGCGCTGGGGCGGCGCACATCCGCGCCGCCCGGCGCACGCAATGAAATGCGTGCGTCTTCAGATCAATTCAGGCTGGCGCCCGAGATCTTCACGATCTCCTGATACTTCGCCTTCTCGGCCTTCACGAACTCGGCAAACGCCTCAGGCGTCATCGAGCTCGCCTCGGAACCCATGGTCAGCAGACGCTGCTTCACGTCGGGTTGCGCCATCGCATCGGCATATGCCTTGTTCAGCTTGGCCACTACCGGCGCCGGCGTGCCGCCCGTCGTGAACACGCCAAACCACGTGCCCAGGTCAAAGCCCTTCACGCCCGATTCTTCAACGGTCGGCACGTCAGCCAGCAACGACGAACGCTGCGCCGTCGTCACCGCCAGCGCCTTCACTTTGCCGTCCTTGATCAGCGGCGCCGACGCCGCCAGATTGTCGAACATGAAATCCGACTGGCCCGACAGCAGCGCCAATTGCGCCGGCGCCGCGCCCTGGTAGGGGATGTGCTCGACGTTGATACCCGCGCGCGCCTTCAGCAGCTCGCCCGACAGATGGCCCGCGCTGCCGTTGCCGCCCGAACCGTAGTTCAGCTTGCCCGGGTTCTTCTTTGCGTAATCGATCAGGTCCGCCAGCTTCTCGATGTTGTTCTTCTGCGCGAACTCGACGTTCATCACCAGCACGTTCGGCACCGCCGCCACGATCGTCACCGGCGCGAAATCCTTCACCGGGTCGTACGGCAGGTTGGCGAACAGCCACGGATTGATCGCGTGCGTCGCCACCGCGCCCATCACCAGCGTGTAGCCGTCAGGCTGGGCCTTGGCCACCAGGTCGGCGCCGATGTTGCCACCCGCGCCCGAACGGTTTTCCACGATCACCGGCTGACCCAGCGAGCCACGCACCTTTTCGGCCAGCATGCGCGCCATCGTATCCAGCGGACCACCGGGCGGGTAAGGCACCACGAAGCGGATCGGCTTCGAGGGGAAATCGGCAGCCTGGGCCAACGCCGGGGCGCTGAAAGGCAGGGTCGCGGCCAGCGCCACGGCGCCTTGCAACAGGGCGCGGCGCACGGCGCTGCGGGGGGTGTTCGACATGGTGTGTTCTCCTCACTCCGGATCAATGGCGGTCAGTAGCATACCCCACCGCCGTGACGAAGGTAACAAAGGGCTACCGGTAAGAACGCCCGGAATTCCGGGGATTGGCAGCCCGCACCAATGAAAAACCGCCCGAAGGCGGTTTGGCGGATCAGTGCAGGATCTGGCTCAGGAAGAGCTTTGTCCGTTCGTTCTGCGGGTTGTCGAAGAACTCGTCCGGATTGTTCTGTTCGATGATTTCGCCGCGGTCCATGAAAATCACGCGGTTCGCGACCTTGCGTGCGAAGCCCATTTCGTGCGTCACGCAGATCATCGTCATGCCGCTTTCCTGGGCCAGGCTCACCATCACGTCCAGCACTTCCTTCACCATTTCCGGATCCAGCGCCGACGTGGGCTCATCGAACAGCATGATCTTGGGGTTCATGCACAGCGACCGCGCGATTGCCACGCGCTGCTGCTGGCCGCCCGACAACTGGCCCGGAAACTTCTTGGCCTGTTCCGGAATCCGCACCCGCTCAAGGTACTTCATTGCGGTGGCCTCGGCTTCCGCGCGCGGCTTCTTCAACACCCACATGGGTCCCAGCGTCAGGTTTTCCAGCACCGTCAGGTGCGGGAAAAGATTGAAGTGCTGGAACACCATGCCAACGTCCTTGCGGATCGTCTCGATGTGCTTCAGGTCATTGGTGAGCTCCGTGCCGTCCACGATGATGTGGCCCTTCTGGTGCTCTTCAAGGCGGTTGATGCAGCGGATCATCGTGGACTTGCCCGAACCCGAGGGTCCGCACACCACGATGCGCTCGCCTGGCGCGACGTCCAGGTTGATGTTGCGCAACACGTGGAACTGGCCGTACCACTTGTTCACGTCCTGCAAACGAATAATGGCATCCGACATGCCTGTACTCCCGTAAGTATCGCTTTGCGCGCCCGCCTTGCGGCGGACGCGCGGCAAATTGCTAGCGTGCGTGACCCGTGGCCAGGCGTTTTTCCAGCGCCTGGCTGTATTTGGACATGGAGAAGCAGAAGACGAAGTAGATCAGCGAAATGAACAGGTACGCCTCCACCCCGAATCCGCGCCATGCCGCATCGGACAAGGCTGCCTTGGCCGCCAGCGTCAGGTCGAAGATACCGATGATCACCACCAGCGACGTGTCCTTGAACAGCGCGATGAAAATGCTGACCAACGGCGGAATCACGATCTTGAGCGCCTGCGGCAGGATGATCTTGCGCATCTGCTGCCAGTAGTTCAGGCCCAGCGAATCCGCGCCTTCGTACTGCCCCTTCGGAATGGCCTGCAGGCCGCCGCGCACCGTTTCCGCGATGTAGGCCGCCGCGAACATGATGATGGCGATCTGCGCGCGCAGGAGCTTGTCGATCGAAAAGCCTTCCGGCAGGAACAGGGGCAGCATCACCGACGACATGAACAGCAGGCTGATGAGCGGCACGCCGCGGATCAGCTCGATGTACACGACGCACAGCGCTTTGATGGCCGGCATCTTCGAGCGCCGGCCCAAAGCCAGCAGCACGCCGATCGGGAACGCGAAGGCGATGCCGAACGTGGACAGGATGAGCGTCAGCGGCAGACCGCCCCAACGCGCGTTTTCCACGTAGGTCAGGCCAAACACGCCGCCCCACATCAGGAGCGCCACGGCCGTCAGGCCCACCGTCCAGATGACGGCCAGCTTCCAGTTCCAGAAGCGGCGGATGCCGCTGCAGACGATCACCGCCACCAGGATGACCGTGGCAATCAACGGCCGCCATTGCTCATCGTAGGGGTAGGTGCCGAACAGGATCAGCCGGTGTTTTTCAATGATGAACGCCCAGCAGGCGCCGCCGGCTGCGCGGCACTCCTGTGCATTGGCCGCGTCGAAGCTTGCCTTGATGAAAGCCCATTCGACCAGCGCCGGCACCGCCATCAGGAGGAACCACGCCAGCAGTACCGTGATGAGAATGTTCAGCGGCGACGAGAACAGGCGCGTTTTGAGCCACGCCCACGGTCCCGTCTGATTGCTGGGCGGCGGCAGGGCCTCGCTGGGGGTATGCGTAGTGCTGCTCATATCAACGCTCCACCAGCGCGATGCGCTTGTTGTACCAGTTCATGAAGATCGAGATCGACAGGCTGACCGTGAGGTACGCGCCCATGATGATGAGAATGCCCTCGATGGCCTGGCCCGTCTGGTTCAGCGTCGTGTTCACCACCGACACGATGTCGGGGTAGCCGATGGCGACTGCCAGCGAGCTGTTCTTTGTCAGGTTCAGGTACTGGCTGGTCATCGGGGGGATGATCACGCGCAGCGCTTGCGGCAGGATCACGAGACGCAGCACCTTGGCGCGCGGCAGGCCCAGCGAGCCGGCGGCTTCCCATTGGCCGTTGTTGACCGCCTGGATGCCCGAGCGCACCACCTCGGCGATGAACGCCGACGTGTAGATCACCAGACCGGCCAGCAGCGCGGCAAATTCCGGCGACAGCGTGAGACCGCCCGCAAAGTTGAAGCCCTTGAGCTCCGGCATGTTCAGCGTCAGCGACGCGCCGCTGACCAGCCAGCCGATGAACGGCAAGCCGATCAGAAGGCCGATGGCCCAGCGGCCCAGCGGGAACATGTGGCCGGTGGCCTCGTGGCGCTTCTTGCCGTAGTGGCCCAGGATGATGATCGCGACGATCGCCAGTCCAAGTCCGGCTAGCATCCAGTCGAACGAGTTGCCTTCCAGCGCCGGGACCTTGAGGCCGCGGTTGGAAATGAACACGCCCGGCAGCGGATTGTGCGCCTGGCGCGGCCCCGGCATGTTCTCGGTGATGAGCGCATACCAGAAGAACAGCTGCAGCAGCAGCGGCACGTTGCGCATCACCTCGACATACACAGAGGTGATCTTGGCCACGAGCCAGTTCTTGGACAGGCGGCCGATGCCGATGAGCGTGCCGAGGATGGTCGCCAGCACGATGCCGAGGACAGCCACGCGCAGCGTGTTGAGCAGGCCGACCATGATGGCGCGGCCGTAAGTGTCTGAGGGGGAATAGGCGATGGCGGTTTCGCCGATGGCGAAGCCGGCCTCGCGATTCAGGAAGCCGAAGCCCGTGGCGATGTTGCGCACGGACAGGTTGTGGAGCGTGTTTGAAACCAGGAACCACACGGCCCAGGCTACCGCGGTCAGCGCAATCACCTGGTAGACCACGGAGCGTACGCCGGGATCGTTCCAGTTCAGACGCCGAGGGGGTGCCGAAATCGGGGCGTTTTTGTTGGGAGTCATCATGATGAATCTACAGAAGTCGGACACCGGGTGGCATGCCGGAAAAGCCGCGCCACCCACTTCTGCCGCCCGCCCGAAGGCGGGTTAGGGCCTGTCCAGAATACACGTCCTGTGCAGACAGGCCCTAGGCATGACGGAGAGCCGTGCTCCGCCATGCCAGGCAGCCGCGCGTTAGCGCACCGGCCAGCCGTACATCAAGCCACCTTGCTTGTACGAAGCGTTCAAACCACGCTCCAGCTTCATCGCGCTGTTCTTGCCCAGCGTGTTCTCGAAGCTTTCACCGTAGTTGCCCACGCTCTTGATGATGTTGTAGGCCCACTTGTCGTCCACGCCCAGGTTCTTGCCCATGCCCGGGGTCACGCCCAGGATGCGCTGGATGTTGGGGTTGGGGCTCTTGGTCATTTCATCGACGTTGGCCTTGGTGATGCCGTATTCCTCGGCTTCCAGCATGGCGTTCAGCGACCAGCGCACGATGTTGAACCATTGCTCGTCGCCCTGGCGGACCATCGGGCCCAGCGGCTCCTTGGAGAAGTCTTCCGGCAGGATGACGAACTTGTCCGGGTTCTCGAGGGTGGTGCGGGTCGAGGCGAGCTGCGACTTGTCGGTCGTGAAGGCGTCGCAACGGCCGGCCGAGAAGGCGCGGATGATTTCGTCGTACTTGTCGATCACGACCGGCTTGAATTCGATCTTCTGGCTGCGGAACCAGTCAGCGAGGTTCAGTTCGGTGGTGGTGCCCGGCTGCACGCAGATGGTGGCGCCGTTCAGTTCCTTTGCGCTCTTGACGTTCAGGTCCTTGGAGACCATGACGCCCTGGCTGTCGTAGTAGTTCACGCCCACGCCGATCAGGCCGAGGGTCGTGTCGCGCGTCAGCGTGACGGTGGTGTTGCGGGTCAGCACGTCGATTTCGCCGGACTGCAGCGCGGTGAAGCGTTGCTGGGTGTTCAGCGGCGTGAACTTGACCTTGGAGGCGTCGCCAAACATGGTCGCGGCGATGGCGCGGCACATGTCCACGTCGATGCCCTTGTATTCGCCCTTGCTGTCGGCGATGGAGAAACCCGGGATGCCCGTCGAAACCCCACACTGGACAAACCCTTTCTTTTTGACGTTATCGAAGGTTGCGCCCGCGTTGGCAGCCGAGGAGGCAGCAAACAAGGCAGCGCCAATGGCAGCGAGTTTCAATACTTTCATCGTGATCTCCGTGTGGGATGAAGCGGAATCCAAAGCAAGGGCCGGGTTGGGCCCACGCATGGGGCGGATGGTAGCGTCCGCAAAGCAGGCGGCGCATCCGGGAATTCCCTTGAAATATAGGGACACTGGATGAAATGAAACGCTGTTTTTGACGAAAAACAGGGACGCGTTTTCAGCTTTGCGAACATGCGTTTCAACCGGCGGAATGAATCTGATCTTCGCCCCCCTCGCCAAGAGATGTAGGCCACCTTACTGTCCCCGAGTTACTATGGCGGCTTCATCTGACAGCCGCCATGATCGAATTCCAGCACGTATTCAAATCATATGGTCGCGGCCGCAATATCCTGGCCGACATCAACTTTCGCGTGAGCGCGGGAGAATTCGTTTTCGTATCGGGGCCGTCCGGCGCCGGCAAGTCCACCCTGCTTAAGCTGATCGGCGGGCTTGAACCCGCCAGCCGCGGTTCCATCCAGGTGAACGGCCAGCGTCTGGACAAGCTGCCCGCGCGCGCCCGGCCGTACCTGCGCCGCGCGGTGGGCGTCATCCTGCAGGACACACACCTGCTGTTCGATCGAAGCGCGTTCGAAAACGTGATGCTGCCGCTAGCCGTGCAGGGCCACCCCTGGGATTCCGCCGCGTCGCGCGCCCGCGCCGCGCTGGACAAGGTTGGGCTGTCGGGCAAGGAAGACCTCAACCCCATCGAGCTGTCCGGCGGCGAACAGCAGCGACTGGCGATTGCCCGCGCCATCGTCAACCGGCCCGCGATCCTGATCGCGGACGAACCCACCGCCAACCTCGACCACGACAACGCGCAACGCATCATGAACGTGTTTCGCGACTTCAACCGCGTTGGCGTCACCACGCTGATCGCCTCGCACGACCAGGAACTCATGGCCCGCTATGCCACCCGCACCCTGCGGATCGAGCCGGGCAAGTTTGCGGACTCCCACGGCCCCGCGACGCCGGGTGACGGCACGGCCGCCCATTCGGCGTCCGCCAGTCCCGCACCGACCCGCGCCAGCCGCACTGAGCCAGGCCTCGGCCATCCGGGAGAATCGGCATGAACGCCTGGCTGCGGCAACACCGCTACGCGCTGCTGGTCACCCTGCGCCGGCTGATCAAACAACCCTTCTCGTCGCTCGCCAACCTGCTGGTGATGGCGCTTGCCCTGGCGCTGCCGCTGTTGGGCAGCGCGATCCTGGTCTCGGTGCAACCGGTGGCGCGGGAAATGTCCGTCACCCCGGAAGTCACGGTCTACATGCGCGTGGACGCCCCGGCCGGTGCGGCCGCCGACGTCGCCAAGCGCATCAAGGACGACTATTCGCAAGACGTGCGCGCCGTGCGTGTCGTAGGCCGCGAAACTGCCCTGGCAGATCTGCGCGCCAACCCCGCCTGGCAAGAGGCGCTGGCCGTGCTGCCGGGCAACCCGCTGCCCGACGCGGTCGTCGTCACGCTGGCCGACGGCGACAACCTCGCCGGACGCGCCGACACGCTAGCCTCGGCCTGGAAGCAATGGAACCATGTGGACCTGGTCCAACTGGACAGCGCATGGGTCCAGCGGCTGGAAGCCATCCTGCGCTTTGCCCGCATCGGCCTGGGCTTCCTGGCCGCCTGCGTGGCGGTGGTGGTGCTGGCCACCGTCTTCAACACCGTGCGCATGCAGGCGCTGTCGCAACGCGAGGAAATTGGCGTGGCGCGGCTGGTAGGCGCCACCGAATCCTTCGTGCGCCGTCCCTTCCTGTACCTGGGCGCGCTATCCGGCGCCCTGGCCTCGTTGCTGGCGATTGGTGTGGCGTCCGTTGCGCTGTCTCCGCTGAACGAGGCACTGCTGGGGCTGGCCCGCAGTTACGGCGCTGAATTCGCCCTGCATCTGCCCGGCGCCTCCGTCCTGATCGGCGCGGTGGTGGCGTCTGCCGCGCTTGGCGCGCTGTCTGCGCGCTGGTCGGTCACACGCAGCACCCGGTTCTAGGCCGGCAGATCTGCCGGCCCGGCCCGGGAGGTCGGTCCGGCTCGGCGTGCTTTCCCCGCCTATCGTTCAGCTCAGCGGGTCTAAACCTCCGTTTGAACCCCCTTCATCCCCGTGATCCGGGGAAAGACCACAAAACAGCCTGTGTAGGATGGGTGCCTGCCATCCGCTCGGGCTTTTTTGCCTGCGGGCGACAGGGGAAGTTCCAATAAACGACGCTTTGGTCGTGTTTACACAGTTTTCTCCCATTGACTGCCGGGATATGCAAGAATAAAGCGACATTTTTTTACATGTTTTGTCACAATTGCCGCTTCTCCTCGCATTTCTAGTGTCTCAATCGCCGTTTTTGCCCAGATATCAGTCCAATGGCCGCTCTTGAAGCCCGCGCAACGCGTCATTACTACGACAGCGCGTTCCAATCTCAGGCAGTGAAAGTGCTCCCGAACGAGTACTACGTCACCAACGAGAACATGATGATCTCGACCGTGCTGGGATCCTGCGTGGCGGCTTGCATCCACGACCCCGTGACGGGCGTGGGCGGCATGAACCACTTCATGCTGCCCGAGGGCGACATGCAGTCGCCCGCGTCGGCCACCATGCGCTATGGCGCCTTTGCGATGGAAGTGCTGATCAACGAACTGCTCAAGGCCGGCGCCTCGCGTGACCGCCTGGAAGCCAAAGTGTTCGGCGGCGGCGCGGTGCTGGCGGCCATGCAGCAGATGAACATCGGCGAACGCAACGGCGAATTCGTCCTGAACTATCTCAAGACCGAAGGCATCCCCGTCAAGGCGCAGGATCTGGGCGACGTGCACGCGCGCCGCATCAATTACTTCCCGCGCGACGGCCGGGTGATGGTGCGCAAGATGGCGCCGCACCACCAGCGCGCCGAAGAGATCATCGCCAAGCGCGAACAAGAGGCGGCGCAAAGCGCGGCCGCCAAGACGGCCACGCCGCAACGGGTCGAGCGCTTTGCACGGCCCGGAGTCGAGCGGTTTGATCGGCCGGGCGTGGAACGGCTGGATCGCCCCGGCGTCGAGCGGCTGAACCGCCCGGGCGTCGAACGATTCGACCGACCCGCCGCGCGCCCCGGCGTGGAACGCTTCGATCGCCCTGCCCGTCCGGGCGTTGAGCGTTTTGACCGGCCGGCCACGGCCGACACGGCCTCGGCTTCGGCTGCCCGTCCCGCCACGCGTCCGGGCGTCGAACGCTTTGACACCGGCGTGACCCGGCGCACCAAGCCCTAGTCGGCCGGCACCGCGCCGGCCAGGCGCGCCCTACAATCAGCGGATGTCCACCATCCGTCTCTTCTACGCGCTGTGGCCGTCTCTCCCACTGGCGGCGTCGCTGGCCGGCTGGGCGGAAGCCGCGAAGCTGGTTACGGGCGGACGCGCGATGCGCACCGAGACGCTGCATCTGACGCTGGCGTTTCTGGGTCCTGTCGACAGCGCCCTTGCTGACGAGCTGGCGGCCGCCACGCCCGAACGCCGTCTGGCCCCGGGCGACGTCCCACTCGACCGCTATGGGGTCTTCACCCGCCAGCGCATCCTGTGGTCAGGCCCGGCCGAGACACCCGCGGCCCTGCAACAGGCCCACGACGATCTCTGGCACTGGCTGTCCGGCTACGGATTGACCCCGCCGACCCAGCCGTTTCGCCCGCACGTCACGCTGCTGCGCAACATCACGCATGCGCAGCCGCCGGACGACCCGGCCGAGCCGCTGGCCTGGCGCTACGACCGCATGGTGCTGGTGGCGTCCGAATCGCTGACCGGCGGTAGCCGTTACCGCGTCGTGGCGCAATCCCGGCCGCACGGCGGCTAGGGCACAATCCTACGGTTGCCAACGATTGGGACCCCCATGATCATCCTGCTGGATCAAGACGGCGTGCTGGCCGATTTCGAACACGCGTTCATCGACGCCTGGCGCGAGCGCCACCCGGACATCGCGCCCGTGGCGTTCGAGGACCGCAAGTCCTTCTACATCCGCGAGGACTACGCCCCCGAACTACGCGGGATGGCCGAGGCCATCTACACCGCGCCGGGCTTCATCCGCAATCTGCCGCCCGTCCCCGGCGCGCTGGACGCCGTCAAGGAACTGCTGGCGCTCGGGATGGATGTGCGCATCTGCTCGTCGCCGCTGTCGCAGTTTGAAAACTGCGTCGCCGAAAAATACCTGTGGGTCGAAAAACACCTGGGCCGCGATGCCACCACCCGGCTGATCCTGACCAAGGACAAGACGCTGGTGCACGGCAATCTTCTGATCGACGACAAGCCGCGCATCGAAGGCGCCGTGCGGCCGCGCTGGAAGCACATTCTGTTTGACGCGCCCTACAACCGCGAGGTCACGGACCGTGCGCGCATCAACTGGCAGAACTGGCGCAACGTGCTGGCCGGCGAGCTCTATACGGCAGATGCCTGAGTCCTGCTGAGTCCTGTTCAGGCGTCATCGTTTGGGACTATCCTGTGGAGTCGTACGCCCCACCCAGGAGGAGCCCGCGCCATGAATCTGTACCGTCTGCTCAAGCAGCGAGAAGCCGACCACAAGCCGCTGCGAGTCGCATTGTTGGGCGCCGGAAAGTTCGGCGCCATGTTCATGAGTCAGGCCCCGCGCACGCCGGGCATGCGCCTGGTCGCGGTGGCGGATCTGGTGCCCGACCGGGCGCGCGCCGCGCTGACCCGCGTCGGCTGGCCCGCCGGCGCGCTCAACGCCAGCAGCATCAATGACGCGTACAAGAACGGCAAGGTCTATTTCTGCGACGATGCGCGCACCGTCATCGCCAGTCCCGACGTGGACATCGTCATCGACGCCACCGGCCAGGCCGCGGCCGGCATCACCCATGTGCTGACCTGCTGCGAGTACGGCAAGCACATCATCATGGTCAATGTGGAAGCCGACGCGCTGGCCGGTCCGCTGCTGGCGCGCCGCGCCCGGGAAGCGGGCATCGTCTATTCGCTGGCCTACGGCGACCAGCCCGCCCTGATCTGCGAAATGGTCGACTGGGCGCGCGCCAGCGGCTTTGAAGTCATGGCCGCCGGAAAGGGCACCAAATACCTGCCCGAGTTCCACACGTCCACGCCCGACACCGTCTGGCCGTATTACGGCTTCACGGCGGAAATGGTGGCGGCGGGCGACTTCAATGCGCAGATGTTCAACAGTTTCCTGGACGGCACCAAGAGCGCCATCGAGATGGCGGCCGTCTCCAATGCCACGGGCCTGCTGCCGTCGCCGTCGGGCCTGCACTTTCCGCCGTGCGGTGTGGACGACTTGGCGCGCGTGCTGCGTCCCCGCGAGGACGGCGGCATGCTGCACCACCGCGGCCAGGTCGAGGTGATCTCGTCGCTGGAACGCGATGGCCGGCCGGTGTTCCGCGACCTGCGCTGGGGCGTGTACGTGACGCTTGCCGCCGACAGCGACTACGTGCGGCGCTGCTTCCAGGAATATGGCCTGGTCACGGATCCCAGCGGCAACTTCACCGCCATGTACAAGCCCTACCACCTGATCGGGCTGGAGCTGGGCATCAGCGTGGCCAGCGTGGGGCTGCGCCGCGAGCCGACGGGTGCGCCGGCTGGCTGGCACGGCGACGTGGTGGCCACCGCCAAACGCGATTTGCAAGCCGGCCAGATCCTGGATGGCGAAGGCGGCTACACGGTGTACGGGCGCCTGATGCCGGCCCCCGATTCGGTCGAGGAAGGCTATCTGCCGCTGGGACTGTCGAACAAGGTCAAGCTGAAGAACCCCGTACGCCAATCGCAGGCGATCCGCTGGCGCGACGTGGAATACGACGAACGCTCGACCGCCGTGCAGTTCCGCCGCGAGATGGAGCAGACCTTCGCGTAGGAGCGGCCCGCCCCGCGTTCACACGGGCGCGGGGCGCTCCGCCTGGAACAACCGCAGCCGGTCGGCCGCGTTGCGCAGGTGCTGCTCCGCCGCGCGGCCCGCAGCATCCGGGTCGCCGGCTTCAATGGCCGCAAAGATGGCTTGATGCTCGCTTTGCACCGCGGCCATGCGCTCGGCATACCGGCGGGCCGTGTTGTGACGCGCGCTGCGGATGACGCGCCGCACGTTGGCTTCCAGATAATCGTTCAGCGCCACCAGATGCGGGTTGTGCGTGGCCTGCACGATGGCCTGGTGGAATTGGTAGTCTTCCTCGTCGCCCAGCTTGTCGTTGATGAGCGCGTACTCCATGCCCACCAGCGCCTGCCGAATCTTCTTTAAGTCGGGATCGGTGCGACGCTGCGCCGCATAGCGCGCCGCCGTGACCTCGATGGACAGCATCAGCTCCAGGATGTGTTCCAGGTCCTGGTTGTCGCCCGGCGTGGGCGCGGCGATGCGAAAGGCGTTCTTCTGGAAGTTCGGGTCGACGAACACGCCGCTACCTTGCTGCGACGTGACCAGGCCTTCGGATTTCAGTCGGGCCAAGGCTTCGCGCACGACCGCGCGGCTGACGGAATGGAGCTCAGTGAGCTGCTTTTCGGTGGGCAGGCGATCGCCCGGGGCCAGCACGCCTTGGCGTATCTGGTCGGCCAGGGCATCCGCCACCGCCGCGGATAGCGAACTGCGAGGCGCGGCGCGCCTCGAATCGGGTTCTTGACTGGGCTGCATGGGGATCTTCAAACGTGAGGGCGGCGCGCGGACGCGGCGGCCATGTTTATAGGAATGTCTCGCGTGGGGGTCCTGACAGATTGCGATGCGGCAGCGTCCGGGGAATTATAGATTTGCCGGTTTTTCCCGGCGCGCCGCGTTCTTGCACTTTAAGCGATATAGATCCCGCCATTGACCTGCATGACCTCGCCCGTCACAAATGACGCCAGCGGCGAGCACAGGAACGCGATGGTCCCCGCGATCTCCTCGGCGGTACCGAAGCGGCGCAGCGGCGTGCTCTCCAGCAATTGCGCGCCCTTCTGCCCGATCAGGTCGTGCGTCATGGACGTGGCGATGATGCCGGGCGCCACCGCGTTCACGCGGATCTGCGGAGCCAGTTCCAATGCCAGGCTGCGGGTGAAGCTTTGGACCGCGCCCTTGGACGCCGAATAGGCGGCGTGCGCATAACTGCCGCGCTGCGCGGCCAGCGACGTCAGAAGGACGATCGAACCGTCGTGGCGCAGATGGCGCTGGGCAGCGCGGCACACGTAGAACGTGCCGTCCAGGTTGACGCGCATCAGCGTGCGCCAGGACTCGTCGCTGGTGTCCTTGACGAGCTGTTCGGGATAGATGCCGGCGCAATGGACCAGATGATCCAGTCCACCGAAATGCCTGGCAGCCGCCTCGAACACCCGTTCGCAATCGTGCGACACCGACACGTCCAGCGCATGCGTGTAGACGCGCTGCCCGCTGGGATCGAGTTCTGCCGCCACCTCCTCCAGCCGTGCGTTGTCGATGTCGGTCAGCACCAGCCGCGCGCCGTGCGCGGCCATGAGGCGCGCCGTGGCCAGCCCGATGCCGTTGCCCGCGCCGGTGATGGCGGCAACCTGCCCCTCAAACGAAATCATTCTGTCTCCTGACGCTGTTTTTAGCGGTCCGCGGCGCTGTCGCGGCAACGGTGCGAATTCTGATTGAACTGCTGAATCCGTTGCTTGACACGAGAAAAACGCCTGGCCTATGATTTATCGGACAACTTAATAAAGTTGCCTGACAACTTGTACGGAAAGCGTAAATCAACTGACGCTTTCAGGCAAGTCAGTCAGAAAAACACGGCGACACGCCGCATAAACAGGCAGGGGACAACCAGGTGAGCTTCACCGGCAGCATGACCGCATCCGCGCCCTCGGCACGTCCGATGGCGCACCTTCAGACGCCCCGGCGGCTTCATGCCCTGACCGGCTGGCGTTTCGCTCCGGCGCCTCGCGCGTCCGTGGCCGCCGCCATCCCCCCGTCTTCGCTCTCCATCGCTGTTGCGCCCTTGCGGCGCGCCGGCGATGCGGCGTGCGCGCCTGCCTGACCCACGCAATCACCACACTCCCGTTCCACGGAGGAGACACGCATGAAATTGGCTTTCACCACCGGTCTGCTGTGCCTGGCCGGACTCGCCGCCACCGCCCACGCCGCACCCGTCAAGATCGGCCTGATCGAAACGCTGTCGGGCCCGCAGGCCTCTACCGGCCTGATGTTCCGCGCCGCCGTCAAATACGAGCTGGACCGCATCAACGCCGCCGGCGGCTGGAACGGCCAGCCGCTGGAACTGGTGGAGTTCGACAACCAGGGCGGCCCGGTGGGCGCCTCGGACCGCTTCCGCGCCGCTGCCGCCGAGGGCGTGCAAGTGCTGGTGCAAGGGTCGTCGTCGGCGATTTCGGGCCAACTGACGGAAGACGTGCGCAAGCACAACCTGCGCAACCCCGGCAAGGAAATCGTCTTCCTGAACGTGGGCGGCGAGGCGCTGGAGCTGACCGGCCAGAAGTGCCATTTCTATCACTTCCGCTTCACCACCAACGCCGACCTGCGCGTGAAGGCGCTGGCCTCGGTGATGTCGGCCGACGGCACGCTGGGCAAGCGCGTGTACGCCATCAATCAAAACTACTCCTGGGGCCAGGACATGGAAGGCGCGACCGAGCGCTTTGCCAAGGACTACGGCTACGAGGTGGTGGGCAAGACGCTGCACGAGGTCAACAAGATCCAGGACTTCGCGCCGTACGTGGCGCGCATCCGTTCGGCCACGCCGGACACGGTGATCACCGGCAACTGGTCCAACGACCTGCTGCTGCTCATGAAGGCCACGCAGGCCGCCGGCCTGAAGGTGCGCTTTGCCACGGTGTTCCTGGATCAGGTGGGCAACCTGGCCAACGCCGGCGAGGTCGCGATGGGCCATTACATCGCGCATCCGTACAACATCGAGGCGGCGGGCGAGGAAGGCGCGAAGTTCGCCGAGGACTACAAGTCCAAGACCGGCCACTACCCCAGCTACACCGAGCCGCAGACCGTGATCGGCGTGCGCTTCCTGGGCGAAGCCCTGAAGCAGGTCAAGCCCAAGGACGGCAAGCTGTCGGTGCCCGAACTGGCCGTGGCGCTGGAGCAGGTGACTTACAAGTCGGCGTTGGGCGATTACACGATGCGCGCCGAAGACCACCAGGTGCAACTGCCGATGGTCGTGTCCAAGGTCGGCAAGAACGCCAAGTACAAGGCCGACGGCACCGACATGGGATTTGAACCCGTGAAGGTCCTGGCCGCGGCGGACGTGTCCGCGCCGGTGCAGGCAACCTGCAAGATGCAACGTCCGAAGTGATGCCGGCACGGCGGCCTGTGCGCTGAAAAGCGCGCGCGCCGCCGCCGGCACATGACAAGCGCACTCCCGGCGCGGGCCGGAAAAGAACAACGTGCGCAATCGCTCGCGGGACGCCCGGCGTCCCGCGCAAGAATCCTGGAGCGGACATGGAATACTTTACCGTCTCGCTGTTGAACGGCGTGATCTACGGCCTGCTGCTATTCATGGTGTCGGCAGGCCTGACACTGATTTTCGGAATGATGGGCGTGCTGAACTTTGCGCACGCCTCGTTCTACATGATTGGCGCCTACGCCGCCTATACGCTTACGCCCGTCACGGGCTTCTGGGCGGCCCTCGTGCTGGCCACGATCATTTCGGGCGTGCTGGGCATGGGCGTCGAACGCTTTTTTCTGCGCCGCGTGCACAAGTTCGGCCACGCGCAGGAGCTGCTGGTGACCTTCGGGCTGGCGTTCATCGTCGCGGAGTTGGTCAAGCTCTTTTACGGCGACTTTCCCGTCGACTACCGCGTGCCGCAGTTCCTGAACTTCGCGGCGTTCCGCGTGTTCGACGCGGACTATCCGTTCTACCGACTGCTGATGGGCGGGGTGTCGATCGCGATGTTCGCAGTGATCTACCTGCTGCTGTCGCGCACCCGCGTGGGCATCGTGGTGCGCTCGGCCATCTATCGCCCGCGCATGGCCGAGGCGCTGGGCCACAACGTGCCGCTCGTCTTCATGAGCGTGTTTGGCGTGGGCGCCGCGATGGCGGGCCTTGCCGGCGCGGTGGCGGGCGCGTTCTACACCACCAACCCGAACATGGCGCTGGAGCTGGGCGTGCTGGTGTTCGTGGTGGTCGTGGTCGGCGGGCTGGGTTCGCTGGAAGGCGCAATGATCGCGTCGCTCTTGATCGGTCTGATCAGCTCGTTCTCGGTCGGCATCGACGCCAGCCTGGCCACGCTGTTCGGCCTGTTCGGCGCGCGTGACTGGGCCGAAAGCGTGGGTGGCCTGATGACCGTGAAGATATCCAGCCTGGCCGCAACGCTGCCCTTTCTGCTGATGCTGGTGGTGCTGCTGGTCAAGCCGTCGGGCCTGAAGGGAGAGCAGGCATGAGCCATACCGCGACTTCCGCCGGCCGCGCCACGGGCGCGCTGCTGTTGATTCTGTGTGTTGCCGCGCTGTGCGCGCTGCCCTGGCTGCTGCCTGCCGGCCAGCTCGTGGCGGCCGTGCAAATGCTGATCGCCGCGTTGTTTGCGTGCGCCTTCAATTTGCTGGCCGGTCAGGGCGGCATGCTGTCCTTTGGCCACGCCGCGTACTTCGGCGTCGGCACCTTTGCCACCATCCACGCGATGAATGCGCTGGGCGGCGCGGGCCTGCTGCCCACGCCCCTGATGCCGCTGGTGGGCGGCGTGGCCGGGCTGCTGTTCGGCCTGGTCGCCGGCTGGTTCGCCACCATGCGATCGGGCGTGTACTTTTCGATGATCACGCTGGCGCTGGCCGAACTGCTGCACGCGCTGGCGCCGCACCTGAAGAGCGTCTTCGGCGGCGAGGCAGGCGTGTCCGCGATGCGCATGCCGGCATGGGGCTTTACCTTCGGCTCCGACATCGAGGTGTACTACCTGGTGCTGGCGTGGGTGCTGGTGTCGCTGGCCGCGCTGTATGGCCTGACGCGCACGCCGCTGGGCCGACTGACGCTGGGCCTGCGCGAGAACGCCAACCGCCTGCGCTACCTGGGCTACCGCCCGCACGCGCTCAAGACGATGGTGTTCGCGCTGTCGGCGATGTTTGCTGGCATCGCGGGCGGCCTGCAGGCGCTGAATATCGAGGCCGGCAACTACGTGCTGTTCGAGGTCAAGCTGTCCACCGACGCGGTGCTGTTCGCCTACATCGGTGGCGTCAATGCGTTTCTCGGGCCGGTGCTGGGCGCGTCCATCCTGACGTTCCTGTCGCAGACGCTGGCCGACATCACGCGGTCGTGGCTGCTGTACCAGGGCGTGCTCTTCGTGCTGGTGATGCTGTTCGTGCCGGACGGTCTGGTCGGACTGGTGCAGCGCGCGGCCAAGTCGCTGCGCGAGCGTGGCCTGGCCAACTGGCTGCCGCGCGCCGCGGTGTCGGTGGCCGGCGGTCTGCTGCTGACCGGCGCCACCGTGTTCACGGTGGAACTCTTGCAACGCATGTTCGCGCGAGACTACCGCGCCCTGCTCGCCATGAACCCCGAGGCCGGCTGGCCCGCCATCCCGCTGTTCGGCCAGGAGTGGGCGCCGCTCGCCGTTTCCACCTGGCTGGTGCCGTTGGCGCTGTTTGCCGTTGGCCTTGCCGCCTGCCGCTGGGCGCTGGCCCTGTGGCGCGACGCCGGCGAAGCCGCCCCCCTGTTGGAGCCCGCCAAATGAGCCACGACATCCTGACCCTGACCGACGTGCGCAAATCCTTTGGTGAAGCGCAGATCATCCGCGGCGTGAACCTGGCGATCGAAGCCGGCGAACGCCACGCCGTCATCGGTCCCAACGGCGCGGGCAAGTCCACGCTGTTTCACCTGATGTCGGGCTCGTTCGCGCCCACGTCGGGCGACATCAGCCTGCGCTCGCGATCCATCGGCGGCCTGGCGCCCGAGGCCATCAACCGGCTCGGTCTGGCGCGCTCGTTCCAGATCACCAACGTGTTCCCGCGCCTGTCGGTGCGCGAGAACCTGCGGCTCGCGGTGCTGCGCATGCATGGGCTGGTCTACAACTTCTGGCGGCCCATCGCGCGCAACCGCGCCGTCAACGAAGACGTGGATCGTCTGCTGGAAAAAGTGCGGCTGACGGCCAAGCAGGACACCGCGGCCGGCGACCTGAACTACTCCGAGCAGCGCTCGCTGGAAATCGGCATGACGCTGGCGTCGCGCCCGAAGGTGATCTTGCTGGATGAGCCCATGGCCGGCATGTCGCAACACGAGGTCGATTACACGGTTGAACTCATCAAGGACGTGACGCGCGACTGCACCCTGCTGATCGTCGAGCACGACATGCAGGTGGTGTTCTCGCTGGCCGATCGCATCAGCGTGCTGGTCTATGGCGAGATCCTGGCCACCGGCACGCCCGCCGCGATCCGCGGCGACGCCCGCGTGCGCGAGGCCTACCTGGGAGAGGAAACGGTATGACGACGCAATCCCCCCTCTTGTCCCTGCAGGGCGTGCATGCCCACTACGGCAAGAGCCACATCCTGCACGGCATCGACCTGTCGATCGGGCGCGGCGAAGTGGTCAGTCTGCTGGGCCGCAACGGCGCCGGCCGCTCCACCACCATGAAAAGCATCATGGGCCTGGTGGACGTGACCGGCGGCCGCATCGCCATCGAAGGCCGCGACATCACCAATAAGCGCCCCTTCGAGATTGCACGCGCCGGCCTGGCCTTCGTGCCCGAGGAGCGCGAGGTCTTCGCCAACCTGACGGTGGACGAGAACCTGCGCATGGGCGAGCAGCCCCGGCGCGACGATGCGCCGTACTGGACCGTGGCGCAGATGTTCGACTACTTCCCGCGCCTGAAGGAACGCAGCAGCACGAAGGCGGGCAACCTGTCGGGCGGCGAGCAGCAGATGCTGACCATGTGCCGCTCCCTGCTGGGCAATCCCAAGGTCATCCTGATCGACGAGCCCACCGAAGGCCTGGCGCCCAAGATCGTCGAAGTGATCGCCGACGTCATCCGGGATATCCACAAGCAGGGCGTGTCGGTGGTGCTGGTGGAACAGAAGCTGACGATTGCGCTGAAGGTGTCCACGCGCGTGAGCGTGATGGGCCACGGGCGCATCGTGTTCGAAGGACCGCCCGCGCAGCTCCATGAGCGGCAGGACGTCGTCCAGGAATGGCTGGCGGTCTAGCCCGCCTACATACTCATCCATTACAGGCACACATCGTGGACAACACCACTGAAGTCATCCATCCGGAGCTGCGCGGCCAGGCGGTCGTCATCACCGGCGGTGCGAAGGGCATCGGCTACAGCACGGCGCTGGCCTTTGCCCGCCAGGGCGCTCGCGTCGCGCTGCTGGACATGGACGCCGCCGCGCTGGAGGCGGCTGTCGCAAGTCTGGCGGCCACGGGAACCGGCGCGCAGGCCATGGCCGTGCAGGCGTCCGTCACCGACGCCGACGCGGTCGAGCGCGCCTTCGCGCAGGTAGCAGAGACCTGGGGCGGCATCGACGTGCTGGTCAACAACGCCGGTATCTCGGCCAACAAGCCCACGCTGGAGGTCACCGTGGACGAATGGCGCCGCGCCGTGGATATCAACCTGACGGGCGTCTTCCTATGCGCGCAGGCCGCGGGCCGGCGCATGGTGCCGGCAGGGTCCGGCAGCATCATCAACCTGGCCTCCATGTACGGCGTGGTGGCGGCGCCCGACCGCGCGGCCTACTGCGCAACGAAAGGCGCGGTGGTGCTGCTGACCGAGACGCTGGCCGTGGAATGGGGCCCCGCGGGCGTGCGCGTCAACGCGCTGGCCCCGGGCTACGTCGAGACCGACCTGGTGCGCGACCTGGCGGCACGCGGCCGGCTGGATCCCGAACGCCTCAAGCAACGCACGCCGCTACGCCGCATGGCGCAGCCGGCCGAAATGGCCGACCTGGCGGTCTTCCTGGCCTCGCGCCAGGCCGCTTACATCACCGGACACACCTTGGTGGCCGACGGCGGCTGGAGCCGCTACAGCTACCTCTGATTGCCCCGACGCTCAAAAACATTCTGGAGATTCATTCATGGCCACCTACCAACCGCTTGAGCCCCAGGCGCCCTGGCGGCAACTGACGGCCGACGCCTCGGACTGGCAGCAGGCTGACCCCGCGCTGCTCGGCACGATGCTGACCCAACTGCACTGGATCCGCGCTTTCGAGGAAGCCGTGCTGGAACTGGCCGCCGAAGGCCTGGTGCACGGCCCCGCGCACTCGTCCGTGGGCCAGGAAGGCGGCGCCGTCGGCTCGGTGCTGGCGCTGGGCGCCGGCGACCAGATCAACGGCTCGCATCGGGGCCACCACCAGTTTCTGGCGAAGGCGCTGCAACACGTCGCGCCCCTCGGGCTGGATCCGCGCAACCCGCTGACGCCCGCCATCGACGAAGTCCTGCACAAGACGCTGGCCGAGATCATGGGCCTGGCCAACGGCTATTGCCGCGGCCGCGGCGGCAGCATGCATTTGCGATGGCTGGAAGCCGGCGCATTGGGCACCAACGCGATCGTCGGCGGCGGCGTGCCGCTGGCCGCCGGCGCGGGCTGGGCGCACAAACACGCGGGCACGGACCGCGTGGCCGTGACGTACTTCGGCGACGGCGCGGTCAACATCGGCTCCGTGCTGGAAACGATGAACCTGACCGCCGCATGGAAGACGCCGCTGTGCTTCTTCATCGAGAACAACCGCTACGCCGTGTCCACGACCGTGGAAGAATCCACCGCCGAGCCGCGCCTGTCCGCGCGCGGCCTGGCCTTCAACATTCCGTCCTGGAAAGTCGATGGCATGGATCCGCTGGCCGTGTACCTGGCCATGTCGGAAGCGGTGGCGCACATGCGCGCCGGTAAGGGTCCGACCATCGTCGAGGTGGACGTCTACCGCTTCTTCCACCAGAACGGCCCGTTCCCCGGCAGCGCCTTCGGCTACCGCACCAAGGACGAAGAGGCGCAGTGGCGCCAGCGCGATCCGCTGGACCGCATCGCCTCGGAAATGATTGCCCGCAAGCTCGTCACGCAGGCCGAGGTGGATGCCCTGCGCCAGCGCTGCAAGGACGTGATGAAGGACGTGTCCGGCCGCCTGACGGAAGCCGCCGACGGCGGCAAGCGCCGCGTGCGCGCCGACCTGTGGCCCAGCCCGGATTTCCGCGACGTGGGCCTGCGCAGCGACGGTTCAGAACTGACCGGCCTGCGCTACCAGGAAGCCGCGGACCACCCCGGCGCCAAGGTGACGCGCAAGTTCGTCGATGCGGTGGCCGACGTGCTGGACCGCCGCATGGAAACTGACCCCGGCGTCGTGGTGCTGGGCGAAGACGTGCACCGCCTGAAGGGCGGCACCAACGGCGCCACGCGCGGCCTGAAGGACAAGTATCCGGACCGCGTGCTGGGCACGCCGATCTCCGAGAACGCCTTTGCCGGCCTGGGCGGCGGACTGGCCATGGACGGCCGCTACAAGCCCGTCGTGGAATTCATGTACCCGGACTTCATGTGGGTCGCGGCCGACCAGATCTTCAACCAGATCGGCAAGGCGCGCCACATGTTCGGCGGCGACATCGACGTGCCCTTCGTGCTGCGCACGAAGGTCGCGATGGGCACGGGCTACGGCTCGCAGCACTCGATGGACCCGGCCGGCATCTTTGCCACGGCGCCCGGCTGGCGCATCGTTGCGCCGTCCACGCCGCACGATTACGTGGGACTGATGAACACGGCGCTGGCGTCCAAGGATCCGGTGCTGGTCATCGAGCACGTGGATCTGTATGCGTCGTCGGGCGACGTGCCCGATGGCGATCTGGACTACGCCATTCCCTTCGGCAAGGCCCGCGTGCGCCGTGAAGGCAGCAAGGTCACCATCCTGACGTACCTGTCCATGGTCAGCCGCGCGCTGGCGGCCGCCGAACAGGCAGGCGTGGACGCCGAAGTCATCGACCTGCGCACGCTGGATCGCGCCAGTCTGGACTGGGACACCATCGGCGCCAGCATCCAGAAGACCAACAACGTGCTGATCGTGGAGCAAGGCGCGCGCGGCACGTCCTACGGCGCCATGCTGGCCGACGAGATCCAGCGCCGCTACTTCGACTGGCTCGACCAGCCGGTCAAGCGCGTCACGGGCGGCGAGGCCTCGCCCAGCATCTCGAAGGTGCTGGAACGCGCGGCGTTCGCCGACACCGACGAGGTGATGTCGGGCCTGGCCGACGTGCTGGCCGATCTGGGGGAACCCTCATGAGCGCCCTGCACATGACCGTGCCGATGGAAGTCGGCATCTGCTGCGCGGACCTGGATGCGCTGGCCGCGTTCTACACCAGCGTCATGGGATTGACGCTGGTGAACCGCGTGACGGTGCCCGCCGACAAGGCGCGGGCAACGGGCCTCACGGCGCACGGCTATGACGTCGCGCGCCTGCAGACGCCATACGGCGAGCGCATCAAGCTGCTGCAACCGGCCGTGGCGCCCGAGCCTGCGGTGCGCGGCGCGGCGATTCTGGACCGCCAGGGCGCCGCTTACCTCACCTTCATCGTGCGCGACCTGCGCGGCGTGGTGCGCGATCTGCAATCGAAGGGCGTCGTCTTCGACAGCGCGCCCGCGCCCATGGAAGTGCGGCCCGGCACGTGGCTCGCCTTCTTCCGCGACCCCGAAGGCAATGTGCTCGAACTCGTCGAATACGACGACCCCGCCGCGTACCGGCCCGACCTGGCCGGCGCCGCTGAATAGGAAGAACACCGTGGCATACCTCATCAAGCTCCCTTCTGTAGCCGCCGACGCCTCGGGCGGCATCCTGCACCAGTGGCTCAAGCAGGAAGGCGACCGCGTTGCCGTGGGCGACGCGCTGGCGGAAGTCGAAACCGAAAAGGCCATCGTCGAGATCAACGCCGAACAGGCCGGCGTGCTGGGCCGCATCGTGGTCCAGGCCGGGCCGGCGTCGGTGCCGATCAATACCGTGATCGGCGTGCTGGTCGCGGACGGCGAGGACGCGGCGGCGATTGATCGTGCGCTGGCTGAGCACGGTGGTGCGAAGGTGGCTGCTGCGCCGTCTGTTGGATCCGCTGCTGGCGGGGCAACGGGTGCCTCGGCCGCGCACGCCGCATCCTCGACCGCAACCGTCCCCGGCGGCCGGCTCTTCGCCAGCCCCGTCGCCCGGCGTCTTGCCGCGCAATGGCATGTCGACCTGCTGGGCGTCACCGGCACCGGCCCGCATGGCCGCATCGTGCGGCGCGATGTTGAAGCCGCGCGCGACCGTGCGCCGGCCGCAGCACCCGCCGCCGCGCCGCTTGCTGGCCGGCCGGCCGCACGCCGCGTGCCGCACACCGGCATGCGCCGCGCCATCGCGCGCCGCCTCACCGAAAGCAAGCAGCACGTGCCGCACTTCTACCTGACGGTCGACTGCCGCATGGACGCGCTGCTGGCCCTGCGCGCGCAGGCCAACCACGGCGGCGCGGTCAAGCTGTCGGTCAACGACTTCATCGTGCGCGCCGCCGCGCTGGCGCTGCGCGAGGTGCCCGAGGTCAACGCGTCCTGGCACGACGACGACATCGAATACCATGCCGGCGCCGATATCTCCGTGGCGGTGGCCACTGACGGCGGCCTGGTCACCCCCATCGTGCGTGACGCCGACGTGAAGTCCCTGTCCGTCATCGGGGCAGAGATCGTCGAGCTGGCCAAACGCGCCAAGGTCAACCGCCTGAAGCCCGAAGAGTTCACCGGCGGCTCGCTGACGGTCAGCAATCTGGGGATGTACGGCGTCAGCCAGTTTGCCGCCATCATCAACCCGCCGCAGGCCGCGATCCTGGCCGTTGGCGCAGCCGAACGCCGGCCGGTGGTCGACGCCGACGGGCAGCTGGTTGCCGCCACCGTCATGACGGTGACACTGTCGGCCGACCATCGCGTGGTGGACGGTGCGGTCGGCGCACGCTGGCTGGCCGCGTTCCGCGCGCTGATCGAAAACCCCGTGCGCATCCTGCTGTGAGCCCCGCCATGACGAAGACGAGTTTTGATCTGGTGGTGGTGGGCGGCGGCCCGGGCGGCTACGTGGCCGCGATCCGCGCCGCGCAGTTGGGCATGTCGGTCGCGCTGGTCGAGCGCGCCGAACTGGGCGGCATCTGCCTGAACTGGGGCTGCATTCCCACGAAGGCCCTGCTGCACAGCGCCACCGTGCTGCGCGCCTGCCGCGAGGCCGCGCACTATGGCGTGACGGGTGCGGGCGAGGCGCGTCCCGATCTGGCCGCCATGGTCGCCCGGTCGCGTAAAGTCGCCGGCCGGTTGGGCCAGGGCGTGACGCATCTGATGAAAAAGAATGGCGTGACGGTGTTCGCCGCCAGCGCCAGGCTTGCCGGGTCCGGCAAACTGGCGCTGGACAACGGCGCCACGCTGTCGGCCAAGCACATCATCCTGGCCACCGGCGCGCGCGCCCGCGACCTGCCGGCGCTGCCTGCGGGCGAACGGATCTGGGCGTACCGGCAGGCGCTGGTCCCGACCGAGATCCCGAAGTCGCTGCTGGTCGTGGGCGCGGGCGCCATCGGCGCCGAGTTCGCCAGCTTCTATCGCGCGGTCGGGGCCGAGGTCACGCTGATCGACATGACGCCGGAGATCCTGCCGCAGGAAGACGCCGAGATCTCCCAACTGGCGCGCAAGGCCTTTGAGAAGCAAGGCATCCGCGTGCTGACCCGTTGCGCGGTGACGGCCTCGTCGACCACGGCCGACGGCGTCAAGGTCACACTGGAGCACGAAGGCAAGAAGCTCGACCAGACCTTCGACCGCGTCATCGTCGCCGCGGGCATCGTCGGCAACGTCGAGAACCTGGGACTGGAGCAGACGCGCGTCAAGGTCGAAAAGACGCACATCGTCACCGACGACCTGTGCCGCACCGGCGAGCCCGGCGTCTACGCGATCGGCGACGTGGCCGGCGCCCCATGGCTTGCCCACAAGGCCAGCCACGAAGCCGTGCTGTGCGTCGAGGCCATCGCCGGCCTGCCCGTGCACGCCATCGATCCGCTGCGCATTCCCGCCTGCACGTATTCCTACCCGCAGGTCGCCAGCATCGGCATGACCGAAGCCCGCGCGCGCGAACACGCCAGCAAGACGGGCGGCGAAATCCGAGTTGGAAAATTCACCTTCGCCGGCAACGGCAAGGCGATCGCCATGGGCGAGGACCAGGGCCTGGTCAAGACGGTGTTCGACGCCAAGTCAGGCGAACTGCTGGGCGCGCACATCATCCACCCCGAGGCGTCCGAGCTGATCACCGGCTATGGCGTGGCGGCATCGTTGGAAGCGACCGAAGAAGACCTGATGCACACCGTGTTCGCCCACCCGACGCTGTCGGAAACGCTGCACGAATCGGTGCTGGCGGCGTTCGGACGAGCGCTGCACGCGTAGCAGTTGTCCACAGGTGTCAGACACCCTAGCGCCACCGCGCCATCCTGACGAGCATCTCCCCAGGGTGTCAGACACCTGAGCCGAATCGGTGCTCAATGACGGTGTCTGACACCTGCGCGCATCAAATCCGACCCGCGTAAAAATCCAGGAAGCACGCGATGCGCCGCGACAGCTGCGTATTGCGGTGATACACCGCGTGCATCGGCTGCAGGTGATCGGTGTATTCGCTTTCCAGCACCTTCACCAGCCGCCCGGCCTCGATATCCTCGCGCACGACGAAGTCCGACAGGCACGCGATGCCGACGCCGCGCAGCGCCAGTTGCCGCTGCGTTTCGCCGCTGGACGTTGCAAGCGTCGGCGTCGCCTGAAAGCTGGAACCGCCGGCATGGCGCAGCGGCCACAGGTTCAGGCTTTCCGGTTGCGTGAAACCCAGCAATTCGTGATCCGCCAGATCCTCCACGGTGCGCGGCGCGCCACGCCGCGCGATGTAATCGGGGCTGGCCATCATCCAGCGCGGCGACGGCCGCAGCGCGCGCGCGTGCAGCGTGGAGTCGGTCAGCGGCCCCATGCGCAGCGCAACGTCGGTGCGATGCTCCATCAGGTCCACGATGCGGTCGTTGCTGGTGAGTTCCAGCGAGATCTCCGGATACGCGCGCCGAAACTCCGCGACGTGAGGCACCACGCAATGCAGCATCACCGGCACCGACGCGTCAACGCGCAGACGCCCCGCAGGCCGCTGATGCACCATGCGCATGCACTCCTCGGCCTCTTCAAGCGCCGCCACGATCTGCCGCGCCTTCGGCAGAAAATGCCGCCCCTCTTCGGTCAGCTCCATGCGGCGCGTGGTCCGGTTCAGCAGCGTGACGCCCAGGTCTTCCTCCAGCCGCTGCAAGCCCCGGCTGACGCCGGATGCGGTCTGGCCGAGCATTTCGGCGGCGGCGCTGAGGGAGCCGGCGTCGACCACGCCGAGGAAGAGGCGCAAGGCTTCGGAGTTCAGGGACATTTATTGCGCTCCGGTTGGGGGTCGCTGAATTTTATCGGCACGATCACCGAAACCCACGCGCTTAACGAGTGCAGTTCGCGACTGCCAGCCGCTCAGCACAAAAGAAAAAAACGGCGCCCAAAGCGCCGCTTTTTTCATCAATCCGCCATCAACCGATCAGCGCTTGCCCTTCAGCTTGAGCTGCGACAGGTCGCGCACCGCGCCGCGGTCGGCCGACGTGGCCAGCGCCGCATACGCCTGCAGCGCCTGCGACACCACGCGTTCGCGGCCCACCGGCTCCCAGCCGTCGGCGCGCGCGTCCATGGCGGCGCGGCGGCGGGCCAGTTCGTCGTCGGAAACCGCCAGGTGCATCTTGCGGTTGGGGATGTCGATCTCGATCGTGTCGCCTTCTTCGACCAGACCGATCGCGCCGCCTTCGGCCGCTTCCGGCGAGGCGTGACCGATCACCAGGCCCGACGAGCCGCCCGAAAAGCGGCCATCGGTGAAGAGCGCGCAGGTCTTGCCCAGGCCCTTGGACTTCAGGTAGGACGTGGGATACAGCATCTCTTGCATGCCGGGGCCGCCCTTGGGGCCTTCGTAGCGGATCACCACCACGTCGCCCGCCACAACCTTGTCGCCCAGGATGCCTTCCACGGCGTCGTCCTGGCTTTCGAAAACGCGCGCGCGGCCGGTGAAGACCCACTGGGACTCGTCCACGCCGGCCGTCTTTACGATGCAACCCTTTTCAGCGAGGTTGCCGTACAGCACGGCCAGGCCGCCGTCCTTGGAATAGGCGCTTTCCTTGCTGCGGATGCAGCCCGTCTTGCGGTCGGTGTCCAGCGTCAGGAACGTGGCGTCCTGGCTGAAGGCGACCGTGGTCGGGATGCCACCGGGGGCTGCGCGATAAAACTTTTTGGCTTCTTCGCTTGCGCTGCCGGCCACGTCCCATTGCTGGATGGCGTTGCCCAGCGTGCCGCTGTGCACGTTGCCGCAGGACAGGTCCAGCAGGTCGGCGCGCGCCAGTTCACCCAGGATGCCCAGGATGCCGCCGGCGCGGTGCACGTCTTCGATGTGGTACTTGTCGGTAGCGGGCGCCGCCTTGCACAGGCACGGCACCTTGCGCGAGATGCGGTCGATGTCGGCCATGGTGAAGTCCACACCGGCTTCCTGCGCCGCAGCCAGCAAGTGCAGCACGGTGTTGGTCGACCCGCCCATCGCC